>Ga0209826_1000418_pt1 | contig 31260 bp, 27 predicted proteins | sample GOMGulsemesocosm_5_FD_184637 | JGI IMG/M metagenome (GOLD analysis project Ga0209826, IMG submission 184637) | Methane-oxidizing microbial communities from mesocosms in the Gulf of Mexico - GOM15C Gulf of Mexico (SPAdes) (version 2) | ecosystem: Environmental > Aquatic > Marine > Cold seeps... | reverse complement strand
CGCGCACCAAGTGCAGGTAGCGGAACCAACCGGCAATGGCCAGCGCCAGAATATTTATATCCTCGCCCTCGGCCAATCGTGTTCGCAGTGTTGCCAACCAGCGCTGTGGGATTTTTTGAGAACCGTCCTGGGCAATCTGCGCCGTCAGATGATTGAGCGCTGCATTTTTAAAACGCTCAACCAACTGCACCTGGTAAGCAGCCACATCGAAGCCGGCTGGCAGGCTGAGCGCGGGGCTTGTCTCAGCCATATAGCGAGACACCAGAGCGGCAAAGAGCGGGTCGGCCACCACCTGGTGGACGTAGTCGTAACCGGCCAAGTAGCCCAGGTAGGCAATGATCGAGTGGCTGCCATTGAGCAGTCGCAATTTGAGTTCTTCAAAGGGCTCAACGTCTGCGACGATCAAGGCCCCAGCGCTCTTCCAGTCCGGAACTTGAGTCGCGAAGGCATCCTCTATCACCCACTGGCAGAAAGGCTCGGTGACCACTAGAGCGTTGTCTTCCAGCCCTAACAAAGCGGCGTTAGTCTGCAGTTCAGTTTCGGTTACCGCTGGCACGATACGGTCGACCATGCTGCAGGGGAAACTTACAGACGCATCAATCCAGGCCAGCAGCTCTGGGTCCACCCGTTTCACAAATGCCTTGAGCACACGCGCCAAAAGGCGGCCGTTGCTCGGCAGGTTGTCACAGCTCAGCAAGGTAACCGGCCGCCGCGCCGCGCCGCGCAAGCGCAATGCGGCGGCCAGGTAACCAATCGCCGTGCGGGGGGCTTCACGGTAGTGCGCCAGGTCATGCAGTAGGTCGGCATGCTGCCAGTCGATTTCGCCACTGGCCGGATTGTGGCAATAACCTTTTTCCGTGACGGTTAAAGAAATCACCTTGATCGCCGCATCCGCCATGGTGGTTATCAGTGCTTGAGGATCTTCAGGTGCCACCAAGACCCGCTCGATGGCCCCCATCACCTGACAGCGCTGTTGTTCGCCGCTCTTCTCTATCAGGGTATAGAGCCCCTGCTGCGGTTCTAACTGATCGCGCACACCAGCGCTGCGCAGGCTCGCGGCGATGATACGCCAATCCCCCTTACGCCCATCACCCCCACTTTGATTGAGGACCTTCTCCGTATAATAGGCCTGGTGCGCTCGGTGAAACGCGCCTATCCCTAAGTGCACTATGCCGGCCGCAATGGTTTCACGTTGATAGTTTGGTAGTTCAACGGAATTCGGCAGTTGGGCCAGTGAATCTGTGTGCAAACGTCGCATGGTCTACCCCCTAGTGGGCTGTGCGGATAAGTCGGTGACAGTATTCAATGTCATTTTTTTGCTGGTAAGGCGCTTTTCTGCAGGCGTAGTGGGCCTACGGAGAAGAAAAGCAACGCGACCAGCAGAGGAATGGCGCAGAAGTTGTTATTCAATTATCCGCATGACCCACTAGAGCTTGTAAGCGCGCTTGGCGAGCTTGTAACTTAAATCCACGATCAGCTCATCGGCTTCGACCTCACTCAGCCGGTGTTCAGCGACCAGCTGCGCGAGAAAACCACAGTCCATACGCCGCGCCAAGTCGTGGCGCGCAGGGATAGAGAGGAAGGCACGGGTGTCGTCGTTAAAACCAACGGTGTTGTAAAAACCCGCTGTTTCGGTCACCTGCTCTCGGTAGCGGCGCATGCCTTCGGGGCTGTCGTGGAACCACCAGGCGGGCCCGAGCTTTAACGCGGGATAGTGACCAGCCAGTGGCGCCAGCTCACGGCTGTAGGTGGTTTCGTCCAGGGTGAACAAAATAATGCTCAGTTTGGGGTGGCTGCCGTACTTATTCAGCAGCGGCCGCAGCGCGCGGGTGTACTCTGTCTTCAGTGGCAGGTCCGCGCCCTTGTCGCGGCCGTAGTCACGCAACAGATCGGCGTTGTGATTGCGGTAACAGCCCGGGTGTATCTGCATCACCAGCCCGTCACTCAGGCTCATCCCAGCCATCTCGGTGAGCATCTGCGCGCGGAACAGCTCGGCCTCAGACAGACTGCAATTACCCGTCATCACCGTTTGATAGAGTTCTTCACACACAGCTTCACTTAGGTCGGCTGTCGCGGGGCTCGGGTGGCCGTGGTCGGTGGAGGTAGCGCCGTGCTCGATAAAATACGCGCGTCGATTCACCAGTGCGCGCAGGTAACCGGCAAAGGAGCCGACATCTTCACCGCTCAACTCCCCCAAGCGCACGACATTATCCCGAAACTCAGGTATTTCGGGGTCGATCACATTGTCGGGGCGAAAAGCGGTGATCACCCGCCCCGACCAATCACTCTGATGAACCTGGCGGTGATAGCGCAGGTCATCGAGTGGTGACTCGGTGGTGGCCAGCACCTCTATATTAAAACGCTCGAATAAAGCTTGCGGTAAAAACTCCGGGCGCTGCAAACAGTCGTCGATCAGATCGTACTGGCTGTCGGCATTGGCCGGAGACAGGGTCTCGGTAAGCCCGAACACCTCGGCAAATACATAGTCCAACCAGAGGCGGCTGGGCGTGCCGCGAAACAGATAATAGTGCTGGGCAAAACAACGCCAAACAGCGCGTGGGTCTGTCTCGACAATTTCTTGCGGCTCTTGTTTGGGAGTCTCTTGCTGCTGCCTTCCTTGCTCCTCCTCTAGCTTCTCAGCTTCTCTCCCCCCTTGATTCCGGCGCTTAATGCCCAGCGCCGCTAAGCTCACCCCCTGGCTGTAAAGCATGCGCAACAGGTAGTGGTCCGGCTGAATCAACAGCGCGGCGGGGTTGGCAAAGGCTTTGTTCTCGGCGAACCAGCGCGGATCCGTGTGGCCGTGCGGGCTGATAATTGGCAGCCCTTCAACCCGTGCGTATAGGCGGCGCGCAATGTCGCGAGTGCCCGGATCGGCCGGAAATAGTCTGTCTGCGTGTAAGCTGATGGGCTGTGGATTACTCATACTCGCGCACTGCTCTCAAATCGTTAAATTTTGGTATGACCAATTATTCCGAGAGCTCAGAAGCAAGTCAAGCAATATAGTCAGATCCGTTCCTCTGCCCCAAAAACTTCCTTCAATGGGCCACGATTAACCGGATAACACGGGTTTTAAAACCGTAAAACACTTGACGCTGACAGAGGCAAAAAACGATAATTCGGTCCTACCAAAATAATACTCCCGTTCCTCCTGCCGAGATAAGCGTTAGTCATGAGTCAGTTCTCCCAAGAAGACATAAAAGTTCAGCGCCTCTACTTGCAGATTTTCGATCAGCTCAAGGCGATGATCGCCAGCGAAGGCCTCAAGCCGGGCGACCGACTGCCCCCCGAGCGCAGCCTGGCCGAGCAGTTCGGCGTCAGCCGCCCCCCCCTGCGCGAAGCCATCATCGCCCTCGAGGTGAAAGGCATAGTCGAGGTCAAGCCAGGCTCAGGCGTCTATGTTCGCGCACACCAAGAGCAACACAGCAGCATCAAAGAGCCGGAGGACCTGCCCGGCCCATTTGAGATACTCGAAGCGCGCCGCCTCTTTGAAGCCGACGCCTGCGCGCTGGCCGCTGAGCGCATCAGCAATGAAAAGCTGCAATTGCTTGAACAGTTGCTGAAGAGCTTGGAGGATAACAATACCCAGCTTAACGCCGGCGAAGCCGAGAAGATCGACCAGCAATTTCACCTGATCATCGCCGACTCAACCCGCAACAGCGCCGTTGCCTCGACCATTCGCTGGCTCTGGGAGCTGCGCAACAAATCCGAAATCAGCGCGTTGTTCCACAAAAAGTTGCGCCAGCGAGGTTCACTGCCCACCGTCGACGACCACCGCCAAATATTGGCGGCACTGATGCAGCGCGACCCTCAAGCCGCACGGGCCGCCATGGATCGGCACCTGGGCCGCGTCATAGACGAGCTGACGCGCCACAGCCTAGAAGCCTACGATTGAACCCGGATCAAGATTGAGAGGCCAGACTGTTCAACACCAGGCTGACCAGCACCGACTGCTGGTTGGTCCCGGTTTTCGAAAAAATCGCTCGCAGATGGGTGCGCGCGGTGTTGCGGCTAATATTCATCGACTCAACGACTTCATCCAGGGTACTGCCCTGTGCCAATTTAATGGCCACACTGGCCTCGGTGGCCGTCAATCGGTAGAGCTTCATCAGCAGCCGCATATTCACCTCAACGCCCCCCTCCTGCGAGAAAATAAAAACGTTCAAGTGCGGAGAGGAGCGCGACTCCATCAACGGCTGAATCGGCACCGGTTTAATCACCAGCTCATAGACCCGGCGCCCAGAGGTTCGGGGCACAGAGAGCGCATTGACGCTGACAACTTTCCCCTGGCGCTGAGTCTCCAGCGCTTCATCAATATAAGTTTTCAATTGCAGGTTCAGCTCAGAGCTCTTGAGGTGCAAGCGTTGGTGCAATCTGGATAAACCATCCTTCTCATTGAGAAACTGCTCGGCCAACGAGTTGCACCGCAAAATACAGCCGACCTTGTCCAACATCACCACACCTATGGCTCTGGCAGAAAAGGAGCCCACCCACATCTGTTGCACGCCATCGAGCTGCATCTGTTTTTGCGCCGTGCACACAGCTCGGTCCAACAGAACATCCAGTTTTTACGTTTATGTGGAGCTCTACATAAACGTAAGAACTGGTTGTTCGCCAGCAGCCAGGCGGGTGCGTCTGCCAGTGCCAACCCTTAAAGCCTGATCGAAACCGCGAAGGCCAATGGCCTGGAGCCCTACGGTTACCTGAAGCAGGTTTACACACTGCTGCCACAGGTTCAAAGCCTGCCGGACATCGAGGCGCTACTGCCTTGGAATATCAAGCCTGTGGTTGGTTAGACTTGTATGGACTGCCCCTCTTTTGCAAGTATTTGTCTTACAGCGTTAAGGTACGATCCTTTTTCCGGCTCTCTCCTGCCTGACTTTTGGCCAGAATCGTTTGATTCGACTATAATGAGCGAATCGAACGATATTGAGAAGGACTCAAATGATGGATGCACTTACTGCCAATGAAGCTAAAACACAATTTGGCGACTTGCTATTAAAAGCTCAGCGTGCCCCTGTACAGATCAACAAGAACGGCAAACCCGTTGCCGTTGTTATTTCGATGGATGAATATGAAAGCACTGAGGCGCTCAAACTGCAGCTCTTGCAGGACAGAGCTGCTCGAGCCAAAGTTGATATTGACGCTGGCAACACAATAGATGGCGAGTCATTTTTTGATGATTTGGAATTGGGTCAATTCGATTAATGGTTAACTATCGCTTAACGCCCGATGCCCAGTCTGACCTCATCGACATACGACGGTTTACACTCAAGCAATGGGGAGGCGTGCAATCACAAAGATACCTATCAGAACTGCGACAAACCATTCAGCTGCTTACCGAAACACCTTCTCTGGGAAAGCAAAGGCCAGCCGTTGGATCGGGGGTGCTGAGCTTTCCCTATGTGAGCCATATTATTTACTACGTCGTGAGCGAGCAACAACTGGTCGTGTTCGGCGTTCTGAACAAACGAATGGTACCGCAAAACCATCTAAACGAGTGAGAGACAACTTGATGTGGCAGATTTTATCGCTGCAGAGCACGTCTCCCTTGATGGAAAATACGGTTCTGTTGCAAACCTTTAATCTGTCATGAAAAATAACAAAGCTGTTTTCGACGATTGATAAGTAAAATTCGTGTCTCAAGAAAACCTACGCCAAGAACTCAGCGCTATGCAAGTCAATGGTTTTGCTTTTTCAGTTGCAAGCGACCTCGGAAAACTGCCACTAATGGCTGCTTAACCTCTACTTTAGCTTCGCTTAAACATGCTGCAATACCCCAGCCTCGCACGCTTACAGCTGCCATTACAGCAGGTACTGAGCGTGGAAACGCAGCTGCGCTTCAATAAAACTGGCGATAAAGTAATAGCTGTGATCGAAACCGGCGTGGGTGTTGAACTCCAGTGGATACTCATTGAGCACGGCACTGTTGACGAGACGCTGGGGCTGAAGTTGTGCGGCGAGAAACTCATCGTCGCCCCCCTGATCCACTCGGGCTGGCACAAAGTGCTTGGCGCCGCGCATCAGTAGGCTGGCATCGTAGTCGTGCCAGCCCGCCCGATCCTTGCCCAGATAAGCCGTGAAGGCTTTTTGTCCCCAGGGGCTGTTGATCGGGTTGGCAATGGGGCTAAAGGCGGACACGGATTGATAGCGCTCGGGGTTGCGCAGGGCGATGGTCAAAGCCCCGTGTCCGCCCATAGAGTGTCCGGCAATGGCGCGCTTGTTGGAGACGGGGAAGGTCGCCTCAATCAGTGCCGGCAGTTCGTCGACGATATAGTCGTACATGCGATAGTGTTTGGCCCAGGGCATCTGTGTGGCATTGAGGTAAAAACCCGCGCCCTGGCCTAGGTCATAGGCCTCATCATCGGCTACGGACTCACCCCTAGGGCTGGTGTCCGGGGCGACTATGGCGATTCCCAGCTCGGCCGCGATGCGTTGGGCTCCGGCTTTTTGCATAAAGTTTTCATCGCTGCAGGTCAGACCCGACAGCCAGTAGAGTACCGGTACCGACACACCACCGCTGACTTGTGGCGGCAGGTAGATGGCAAAGCGCATGTCACAGTTTAAAACGTCGGAGCTATGGCGGTACTGTTTGTGCCAGCCACTAAAGCTTTTCTGGCAGCTGAGGTTTTCAAGGGGCATAGGCAGTCCTTAGCCCGCCTCAAGGGAAGAGGCGGTATTCAACAAGAAAGAGGTGGGGTGATGGGTAAGAAAAACTTACTGTGCGAAGTGGATCACACTGCGGATACTCTCGCCCCTGTGCATCAGCTCAAACGCCTCATTAACCTCTTCCAGCCCCATGGTGTGGGTGATGAAATCGTTGAGCGGGATGTCTCCGGCCAGGTAGCGCTCGACGTAATCTGGCAGCTCCGAGCGGCCCTTGACACCACCGAAAGCGGTACCGCGCCAAACGCGCCCGGTCACCAGCTGGAACGGGCGGGTGGAGATCTCCTGGCCGGCACCGGCGACACCGATGATCACTGACTCGCCCCAACCCTTGTGGCAACACTCTAGCGCCGAGCGCATAAGGTTGACATTGCCGATACACTCGAAGGAGTAGTCAACACCGCCGTCGGTTAGTTCGACTATGACGTCCTGGATGGGCTGGTCAAAGTGCTTGGGGTTGATGCAGTCAGTCGCCCCCAGTTTGCGCGCCAGCTCAAACTTACTCTCGTTGATGTCGATGGCAATGATGCGGCTGGCCTTGGCCATGGCCGCGCCAATCACCGCCGACAGACCAATACCCCCAAGACCAAAAATAGCCACCGTGGCCCCCTCTTCCACCTTGGCGGTATTCATGACCGCCCCCATGCCGGTGGTGACACCACAGCCGAGTAGACACACCTCCTCCAGTGGCGCCTCAGGGTTGACCTTGGCCAGAGAAATTTCCGGCAGTACCGTGTACTCGGAAAAGGTTGAACAGCCCATGTAGTGGAAGATTGGCTGACCGTCCTTGGAGAAGCGACTGGTGCCATCGGGCATCAGGCCTTTGCCCTGGGTCTCGCGAATTTTCTGGCAGAGGTTGGTTTTGCCAGACAGACAGAATTTACACTCGCCACACTCGGGGGTGTAGAGGGGGATCACGTGGTCGCCCACTTTAAGGCTGGTGACACCCTCGCCGATACTCTCGACAATACCACCGCCCTCGTGACCGAGGATGACCGGGAAAATACCCTCGGGATCATCGCCCGAAAGGGTGAAGGCGTCCGTGTGGCAGACGCCGCTGGCGACTATGCGAACCCGCACTTCACCGGCCTGGGGTGGCATCACGTCGACTTCTTCGATCCTCAACGCTTGGCCTGGCCCCCAGGCAATGGCCGCTTTGGATTTGATGGTCTGTGCTTTGGCTGTTGCTGCTGTCATGGATGCCCTCCTGAAAGACTGTTGGGTAACTCGTGTGGATAGGCGCTGACGTGTGCAGTGCCTCCGTATTGAGCGGCATTGTAATCCCAACGAGAGAGTGGATAATCACCCGAATTTACAAATAACTATTACCAGTGTGTAATAATAACTCGTCAAGCACGCTGGTATTCCAGTGAATATTATCCGGTGGGAAGGCCCCTATGCAGTGGGAAGGCATCAACGAATTTGTGCAGGTGGCCGAGGTAGAGAGCTTCACCCAGGCGGCCAAGCGCCTGACTATTTCCACTGCCCAGGTCAGTCGGCAGGTCAGCGCGCTGGAACAGCGGTTGCACGTCAAGCTTCTTTATCGCACCACCCGCCGGGTCTCGCTGACCGAAGAGGGGCGGGTCTTCTATCAGCACTGCCGCGGTGTACTCGACAGCCTGGACGAGGCAGAACAGGCGGTGACCAGCTTGCAGAGCAAACCCCAGGGGAAAATCAAACTCACCGCCTCGGTAACCTATGGGGAGCAGCAGATACTGCCGTTGGTGAATGATTTTGTCCGGCTGCACCCGGCTATCGAGGTGACCGCTCAGCTGAGCAACCAGCGTGTCGACTTGATTGAGGAGGGTTTTGATCTGGCCATCCGTCTCGGCAAGCTCAGTGACTCGAGCATGATCGCGAGAAAATTATCGACGCGCCGTCACTATCTCTGCGCCTCCCCCAGCTACCTGCAGCGCTGCGGCACGCCCCACTCTCTGTCGGAGCTGAGCCAGCACAACTGCCTGCTGGGCACTCGAGATTACTGGCGTTTTCACGAGGCTGGCAGCGACAGGAATATCCGTGTCAGTGGTCGGCTGCGTTACAACAGTGGTCAGGCGCTGGCGGATGCGGCACTCAAGGGCTTGGGCATAGTACAGCTGCCGGACTACTACGTGGCACCACACCTGGCAAGCGGCGCACTGCTCAGCCTACTGGAGGCCCAGCGCGAACCGGAGGAAGGTATCTGGGCGGTCTACCCCCACAACCGCCAGCTGTCGCCGAGAATTCGCCTACTGGTGGACTACCTGGAAGCGCAATTGCAGCTCTAGTGAATTTAAAAAGCGGAGTAAACCCAAGCAGCAGGTCAGGCACAAAGCGCCTGTGTATTTTACACTGGCGCTCGCTACCGGCTCAAGGTTAGCTAACTGACAACCAACTGGGCCTTCTCTATCGCTTCCGCGACCACAGAACCAGAAGCTGTCTCAATCAATTCTGCATTGCGGATTGAAAAATCCAACGAGCGCATTTGATAAATAAGGATTGCCCCCTGAGTGCTTTCGCTCTTCAATACAATTTCCAACCCCATACCTTTTACAGTGTTAGTGATAGGGGCTACGATCGCAAAACCAGTAAGTTTATTAAAGGCCTTTTTACTGACAATAAATGCGGGTCTCCGCTTTCTTATCTCTTGCCCTGCACTCGGCTCAAAGTCCAACCACGCAATGTCGCCCTGCTCCGGTACGTACATCAATATTCCTCACCAAGCGATTTAGTACCTTCCCACTGCCGATCCTCTTCTGACATTACAAAGCAGGACTTGGGGCTGGTTCTTAAAAGCTGCTCTAATGTCAGCTGAGGTTTGCTTGGAGTCAATACAATCCGGTCCTGATCGATAGTAATCTCCAGCTCAGAGCCAATATCTAGCCCTAATGATCTCGTAATCGCTTTAGGGATGGTCACGATACTCGCCCCTCCCGATTGCCTAATCGCTACCGACATACTTACCTCCAATGCTGCAACTAACATGTTATACCTGAGTATAACGGGCTTGTAGTACTTTGTATAACAATGCCCATAGAATATATATTCTGGTTTTGTCACATCCAGCGAAGATTGATCACCGTATAGTAAAGTACTGCTTATAAACCACACGGAACGGAGCAGTCCATGATCACCTTCAAAGGCCGGCACACTCCTCAGTCAATCATCCTTCAGTGTGTCCGTTGGTACTGTGCATATTCACTCAGCTATCGAAACATTGAAGAGATGATGGCTGAACGTGCTATCAAGATTGATCAAAGTACACTGAACCGATGGGTTGTTTACTAGGCGCCGAAGTTGGAAAAGGCCTTCCATAAAAAGAAGCGACGGCCATGCGGTCGATATAGAAGGGAATACTATCGATTTCCTGCTCACTGCTAAGCGCGATACAAAGGCGGCGCTAGGTTTCTTCAATAAAGCCATCGGTAGAAATGGTAAGCCAAGTTTAATCAATATCGACAAAAGTGGCGCCAACAAAGCAAGCGTAAATAAGTTCAATGTTGAAAATAATCGGCGAGTGAATGTCCGCCAATGTAAGTACCTCAACAACATCGTGGAGCAAGATCATCGGCGGATCATACGCATTACTCGCTTGATTCTGGGCTTCAAAAGCTTTCGCACAGCGCAAAGTACTCTGGCGGGAATTGAGCTTGTGGCGATGCTCAAGAAAGGTCAAATGAAGAAGAATATGGTCGGTACCCTGTCGCCAGCAGAACAATTCTACGCTTTAGCTGCGTAAGTCGAAGCCGTTTCATTACTTTTCAGGGCGGATTAACTTTTTTCGACGGAACCAAATGACTGTCTTGGGTTTGGTGCTCTTACCCATATTTAGTCCCTCGGCCCAGCCGAACAACAGCTATATGCTCAGTAAGCTTTTACGCGCGTTGTTGTTATCTTGATGACGTGTCGTTATGCCACATACCCAGAAGCCAGAAGCCAGAATCAATGAGTAATGACGGTGAAGCCGTTATTTGAATTTGGGCATCTCTAAACAATGGCGCCAGCGCCCTATGGGGTTTTCAGGCGGCTTCGAAATTGTCATTCTTTGATTAGGAATCCTGCTTTTGGTGCTGCTTATCGACAGGCAACCAGGCTGACGATAAGCAGCGCCTAGATTGAGCTCTCACTTGCGGCCTGAGATGCCACGGCATTATTCAGAGCTGCCCCTCTTGCTTTTTAACGTCATATACTCTGTCGGTGTTGAACCCGTCCACTCTTTAAAGGCTCTGGAGAATGAGCGGGGTTCAGCATAACCCAGCTGATGAGCGACCTCCGCGACGCTGAGCTGCTGTGCAATAAGTTTCTCTACAGACAGGTCGTGCCTGATCTCATCTTTGATCATTGAATAGGCACTGCCTTCTGCTTTCAATTTCCGTCGCAGTGTCTGCGAACTCATATTAAAAGACTTGGCCAGCTGCTCGAAGTCGGGGCATTTCAGTAGGTTGCTGCCCTGATTCAAAAGCCGTGCACGGATGCGCCCCCGGTAGCTCTGCTCTTGACCAGGGATAGTCATAAAATCTGCAGGAGAATGTTTAAGAAAGCGAGACAGTTCGCGCTGGGTTCTGACCAATGGCAGCGCTAGAAATTCAGTGCTGAAACTAAGCTTTAGCTGCGTTCGGTTAAAGAGGTGTCGGCAGGGGAACAGGTGCTTTAGCTCTTGGTGGTGCTGCGGTTTTGGGTAGTTAAAACAAGCTTGGGTCAGGGGAATTTTTTTATCGATAAGCCAGCTGGCAAAGCGATGCCAGATTACCATCCAGAATTCTTGATAGTAATGATCTGGGTCGAGATCTGGGCGGCTGAAATCAATCTCCAGACTTGCGGTTTTCCCCTGTCGCACAAGCTTCATACGAATGTCATCGGTGAACAGGTTGTAAAAGGTAATGCCCTGTTCGAGGACGGCTCCGAGGCAATCATAATGCATCGTATGACGTGTCATAAAAGCAAAGGCACCCGGTTTACAGGGGTGCTGTGTACAGCCCATAAACTCATCTTCCAACTCTGACCAGACCGCCTGCACCAGCCTCGTCATCTGATCGGCGTGGGTCCTGGCTTCTGGCCTGTACAGTTGAGCGCGGTTTAACCCGATCTGCTCCATGAGTCTTGCTGTTACAACACCTTGGCGTTCAGCGCAGGACAAGGCCGCACGCACGTAATGATTGTCCACTGTGGCCATGTATTCTTCTCAAGGGGAAGCGTCTGATACAGAATGATTGGGTGTCATATTTTGTGACATATACTGTATCTTTGTGGCATTTATTGATACCTGTTTCTTTGTCATACTGGACTACATTAGAGACAGACTTGGCCTGCAGCCCTATAACCATGGTCCAGTTAACGAGCCATAAAGCCGGCTCACCGCACAGCTGAAATTAAGCTGGCAGTGACTCAGCCCTAGGAAACAGCCCTGCGACCTATTGGCTAAACCCTGCCCACAGAGAAATTATTTATGTCACAAGATCAAGATTCCATCGTCATAGTTGCCGCCACTCGCACTCCAATGGGCGGATTAATGGGGGCTTTGAGCGGTGTTCGTTCACCGGAGCTGGGCGCTACCGCCATCAAGGCCGCTATGGATCGATCTGGCCTTAGTGCCGATGAAGTGGATCAGGTCGTTATGGGCTGTGTATTGTCCGGCGCCCTGGGTCAGGCCCCTGCCCGCCAAGCAGCGCTGGGGGCCGGCCTGCCTGTTGCAACGGGCTGCGTCACCATCAATAAGATGTGTGGCTCAGGCATGAAGGCGGTGATGGATGCCCACGACCAGATTGTGGCTGGCTCCAGTGATGTGATGGTGGCTGGCGGCATGGAAAACATGAGCCTATCGCCTTACATGTTGCCAAAAGCACGCGGCGGACTGCGCATGGGACACGGTGAAGTGCTCGACTCCATGTTCTTTGATGGCTTGGAAGATGCCTATGAGGGTGGCCTGATGGGCACCTTCGCTCAAGCCACTGCCGATCGCTTTGGCATTACACGCGAGGCGATGGATGATTTTGCTATCGAGTCGCTCAAGCGTGCCAAGCGCGCGATTGATGAAGGCTGGTTTGCCAGCGAGTTGGCGCCGGTAACGGTTCAGGAGCGAAAAGGTGAACTTGTTGTATCCGTCGATGAACAGCCCAGTAAGGCCAATCCACAAAAAATTCCAACGCTCAAACCCGCCTTTAAAAAAGGTGGCAGTATCACCGCCGCCAATGCCAGCTCAATTTCAGACGGCGCCGCCGCTCTGGTATTGATGCGCGAGAGTGCAGCAAAGGCTCGTGGTCTGGCCCCACTGGCACGCATTAATGGCCACATGACCCACGCACAAAAACCAGAGGATTTCTCGATAGCGCCGATCAGTGCGATTGGCAAGTTGTTGGACAAGGTCGGCTGGACAAAAGACGACGTTGATTTGTTTGAGATCAACGAAGCCTTTGCGGTGGTCACCATGCTGGCGACCCAGGAACTGGGGCTGGACCCTGAAACGGTCAATGTAAACGGCGGCGCCTGCGCCCTCGGTCACCCGATCGGTTGTTCCGGCGCGCGGGTTCTGGTGACCTTGATTCACGCACTCAAGCGCTTGGGTAAACAGCGCGGCGTGGCTTCTCTGTGCATCGGTGGCGGTGAGGCGACGGCGCTGGCGGTTGAATTGATCTAACCGCACATTATTGACTGCTCTAGGGGCCACTGACTTGGCCCCTGCCGCTTAGTGATTAACAATCCCTATCGCCCCGTTATCCATATTAGACAATGACAATGGCGATAAAAACCAGAGAGACACCTCATGGACCTGACCTTAACCGAAGACCAGAACATGATTCAGGAAATGGCGAGCAAGTTCGCACAATCTGAACTGGCCCCCGTCGCTGAAAAACTCGATCGTGACGGAGATCGCGAACAATTTTTGGCTAACCTAAAGCAACTGGCCGAGTTGGGTTTTATGGGCATGAATATTCAGCAGCAATACGGCGGCACCGAAGCGGGCACCGTTGCGTTCAGTCTGGCGATTACCGAAGTCGCAAAGGGTTGCGCCTCGACAGCGGTGACCATGTCGGTGACCAATATGGTGGCCGAGGTGATACAGGTGGTGGCCTCTGAGGAGCAAAAAAATCGTTACCTGCCCAAACTCTGCAGCGGTGACTACCCTGCCGGTGGTTTTTGCCTGACGGAAACCAGCGCCGGCTCTGACCCTTCCAACATGAAAACCACGGCCACCCTGGATGGCGAGCAATGGGTGTTGAACGGCGCTAAGCAATTTATTACCAGCGCTGAGTACGCAGGTGTATTTGTGGTCTGGGCAGTGACCGACAAGAGCCAGCCAAGGGGCAAGGGCATTTCCTGTTTCTTGGTCGAGAATAATACCCCGGGGCTTTCTGTCTCCAAGGCTGAGGAGAAGATGGGGCAACACGCCTCATCCACCAATGAAGTGGTGTTTGAAAATTGCAGAATCCCCAAAGATGCCTTGATGGGTGGCTTAAATCAAGGTTTCAAAATTGCGGTGGGTGAACTGGCCGGCGGCCGTATCGGTGTTGGTTCCCTAGCGCTGGGTCTTGGTCAGGCGGCGATGGACTATGCCCGCAACTACATCACCGAGCGCCAACAGTTTGGTCAGGTCATTGCCGACTTTCAGGGGCTGCAGTGGATGATGGCCGACGCCTTTACCGAGCTTGAGGCCGCCCGCCTGCTGCTTATGTCAGCAGCCGATAAAAAAGCCAAGGGCGAGCCCTTTTCCAAAGCGGCGTCCATGGCAAAATTGTTTGCCACAGAAAAAGCCAATAAGGCGTGTTACACCGCCCTACAATTAATGGGCGGCAATGGTTATATCAAGGAGTACCCGCTGGAGCGTTACGCCCGGGATGTGCGCATCACCTCAATCTATGAGGGCACCAGTGAAATCCAGCGAGTCATCATCGCCCGCGAGCTGTTGCGTGAAATCGCCTGATTAAATTCAAATAATGAAGAGTCGGTAAGCCAATGCAACGTTTACCAGCCTCTAGGCATGTCATAAATAATAGGAATGAACATGGAACTGGAAAATAAAGTCGTTGTTGTCACAGGCGGTGCATCCGGCCTGGGATTAGTCACCTGTCAGCAACTGGCTGCGCAGGGCGCAAAAATCGCCGCTTTCGATCTCAATGAAACAGCCGGTCAGGCGCTGGTCGAGGAGTTGGACGGACAGGCCATTTTTGTAAAAGTGGACGTTACTGACGCGGCGTCGGTGCAAACGGCAATCAATCAGGTGGTGGATCGCTTTGGCAGTCTCCATGTCTGTATTAACTGCGCCGGCATTGCACCGGGTGGAAAAACGCTTGGTCGCAAGGGCGCACTGGCTTTGGAAAAATTCGCCCAGGTCGTTAACATCAATCTGATCGGCTCATTTAACGTACTGCGTCTGGCGGCCGAGCAGATGGCCAATAACGAACCAGGCCCAGATGGTGAACGTGGCGTTATTATCAATACTGCCTCTGTAGCCGCTTTTGATGGGCAGGTGGGTCAGGCCGCCTACAGTGCCAGCAAAGCGGGCATTGCGGGCATGACATTGCCCATCGCCCGAGACCTTGCGCCACTGGGTATCCGAGTGATGGCCATTGCACCGGGTATTTTTGACACCCCAATGATGAAAGGCATGAGCGATGCCGTGCGCGATCCTTTGATTCAGATGGTACAGAATCCGAAACGCTTTGGTGAGCCGGCAGAGTTTTCCTCGTTGGCGGCGCATATCATCAGCAACAATTATCTCAACGGTGAAGTGATCCGGCTCGACGCCGCGATTCGAATGGAAGCGAAATAATAATGCACGTGTTTGATCAGTAGAACCCTAATGCCATTCAATGGCGTTGGGGGTTTATTGTAGTGAGTCATATGAATGCCTCCAGATTATCACCTCCAACTCCGTCAGCATGTGATCATGCTGACTAATCAGACAGTTATACTCGGCGTAGCTGATCGATCACGAAAATAGTACGGCGCCAGCCGATCATTCAGAGTGACTGCATGTTGATCGATATATAATTTACAGGGTTTCACAGACGCCAACTTCTGCAGGCTCTGATGTTTTATGCGCTGAAAAACTTTGCAGATTAAAATCCGCAAAATCTGGCTGCGCCATCTCCTGCTCCCACCTTGCCCAGCTGTAGGGCCAGAGAATTGGATCGCCATCTTTATCCAGATACCAACTTTGGCAGCCTCCGACCCAAACGGTGTTTTTCATACCGGCGCGCATGTAGTCCGCGAATTGACTGACCGCTGATGGTTTGACGTCAATCTCGTCAAAGTCGCCCTGCCGCCACTGCCCGATCACTTTCAATATGTAATCGCACTGCACTTCGCTCATGGCAATCACCGAATAGTTGCCGATAGGAGTATTGGGCCCCAACATCAAAAAGTTATTCGGAAATCCAGGCATGCACAGTGAGCGATAGTTCTGTACTTTATCCTCCCAGGCTGTATTGATGTGCAGGTCGTTCTTGCCCACCATGTTCATCGGGCGCATATAGGCGGTTGGGTCAAAACCGGTAGAGAGTACCAGAGCGTCTAATTCATGTTCTGTACCGTCTGCGGTTTTAATACCTTTTTCAGTGATCTCGACAATACCATCGGTAACCAGATCGACATTGTCTCGCTGCATTGCAGGATAAAACGTTGTATTGATGATGATTCGCTTACAGCCAACCTTGTAATCAGGGGTTAACTTTTTGCGCAGTACAGGGTCTTTAATACTAAGGGCTAGGTTTCGCTTACAAATAAAGCTGAATAATGCGTTTTGTAATTTGGCACCGGTCACAGCTTTGGTCAGCAGTTGGCTAAGACCCCACTCATAGGCAAGGCGTAGACGACGTAATTTGTTCGGGTTTTTGCGTAAATTCTCTCGCTGCTTTTCGGATATCTCTTTATTTCCTAAAGGGATAATCCATTGTGGCGTTCGCTGAAATACAGACAGTTTCTGCGCTTGCTTAGCCAGCTCAGGAATAACCTGTGCAGCCGTAGAACCCGTGCCGATGATACCTACGCGTTTTCCCTCAAGCGGCACGCTGTGATCCCACTGAGCTGTGTGAAACATGGCGCCCTTAAAATGTTCAATGCCTTTTATTTCTGGCTTGGCTGGGTGATGCAGTATGCCGGTGCAGTTGATGACAAAATCTGCGGTTAAGGTTTGCGACTTGCTCGTCTCTATCGTCCACTGCCCCCGTGCGTAGGTACAGCTGGTTACGGCCTCATTAAAACGAATGCTATTGGTCACACCGTACTTGCGACCAACCCGCTCAAAGTAGGCCTGTATCTCATCACCGTGAGCAAAGCGGTGCTTCCAACCTGGGTTGGATTCAAATGAATAGGTGTACATATGTGCGGGAATGTCGCATGCAACCCCTGGGTAGGTATTCTCACGCCAGGTGCCGCCTAAACGATCTGTTTTTTCCAGCAGGGTCACGTCTGTTATGCCCGCCTCCCTCAACTTGATGGTTAGGAGTAAACCCGTCATGCCGGCGCCGATGATGACAACCGAAGGATTGCGTAAGTGTTCACTGCCGTTGCTCTTGATCACAGTCCTGCTCCCATTGATTAATTGTCCCTATTTTGCTCAAGCCACCATGGCATGTTAAGGTCAAATGACGACATTGTGCAGTCTATTAGCGACAAGGTCGTAAGCGGTTTATTCAGTGCATACTTCCAGCCCGCACCACCAGTGCTCAACAATTGACGTGAAACACAGACCCTAGAATTAAGCGATGTAGCATGACTGAATTAGAAATCCCCATCATTTACAGCCGTATTATCAGCTCCATGGCGGCGCGCACACCGGCCGCTTTGCGGGAAGTCTTGCGGGGCACGGGCCTTGATCAAAATCTGGGTAAGAGCCTGGGAGGTTATATGAGCATCGCGCAGTATAAGCAACTGCTGCGCAACGCCAGCTCTGTCTCGGGTGATCCGTTGATCGCCTTAAAAGCTGGAACCCATATCCCCCTGAGTGTTCATGGCCCCCTCTCGATTGCAGTGACATCCAGCCAAACATTGGGCATTGGGCTGAAGACTTTGGCCCACTACACCAAATTACGATCTCCTTTTTGTGGTATTAGATTAAAACAAGATGCCGGAAACATGTTACTGCTGTTCAATATGCAGTCGGTATTGGGGGATCAATCCGAGGCAGCGCTTGATTTCATCCTCGCCAACATCGGCCACAGTCTTCCCAATTTTGGTTGTAAGTTACCGGTTGCCATCAAACTCGAACTGTCGCGGCCTGAGCCAGCCAATGCTAGACAATATCAACAACTGCTGGGTTGTGATGTTGCCTTTAATCAATCGAGGAATGCCTTTGTTTTCGACATCGAAGACATGGATATAGAACTGCTGGGGGCAAACGAGAAGGCCTTCGCTCAGTCTGTCGATCAACTGAGACGGATTTCATCTTCGCTTAACTTGTCGGACACTACAGAGGATGCGGTGCTGAATGTTTTTATTAAAAATACCGGCCACCTCTGTACGCTTGAAAATGTTGCACAGATCATGTTGACCACCCCTCGCACATTACAGCGCCGGCTAAGGGCAGAAGCCCTATCCTTTCAGTCGCTGCGCGACAACTGGTTGAGCCAACAGGCAAGAAACCACCTAGAGCAAGACGGGCTCTCGGTTGAAGTAACGGCAACCCTGTTGGGTTATAGCGATACGGCAAATTTCCGCAGATCTTTCAAGCGCTGGTTTGGATTGCCGCCTAGGCACTTATCAAAAAAGTAAACGCTATAAATTCCATTTGCAAACGAAGAGTAGCTTTGTTGTGAGCTGGTAAACTTATATGTTATGCCATTAATCTTATCGTTGGAGACAGAGACTGGCTGTGATTCTAAAAAACCATAGCTCTAATATGATTATCGACGGAATTAACCCGCTACTTCTTCGGCGGTTAATAAAACGGGGATTATAGATCAAGTTGCCAGCTTCGCCATGGCGATTATACTGATATAAGGTAGGGAGGAACGGCACGCTTGGAAACCGTAATGCAGAGGGGTTTCTATTATGTTTCGTTATATTACGACGGTTACGTTATTGGCTGCGGTACTTAACACACTGCCATTATGGGTTTCGTCTTCACTGGCCGAACAAGAAAGTGAAACCATCTATACTTGGCGCGGAGAAGATGGCAAGTTGCATCTGAGCGACCTAAAGCCGCCGGGAGCTGGAGCTCAATCACTGCAGATTAATAAACCTCAGAAAATTGGTAGCGTACAACCGAAAGGTTCCTGCAACCCCTCGCTGAGGAGAAAGAGCAGCGCTAAAACCTGGGTTAACCGCAGCGCGCCACGTCAGAGGCGCCTCAATTATGTCTGCCGCACGCATCGATCAAGTTATTAGGGATCGAAGAAAAGGCTGTGTTGAACATTATTGTTAGCTCCGATTTTTAACCGACAAGTGTATCAGGCGGGACAAGCTTCTATGCTCGCCGCGCAGTCCTGCTGCTTATCTCATGGCCAAATATTAGACCCGTGTCTGAACCAAGACATGGTGACGTTTAAAAGACCTTCTTAAATCTAAAAGACATATCGCTACCCAGGTCTCACGACCAGATTAAGGTGCTCAGTGATATTATTCTGGCAGCCACGTTCATCGGAATTGCACCTCTTGCCTCTCTTGTCGTTAAAATATGCGGTTGGCCTAATGGCTACTTGCCGTTATTCCAATTACATCAAGTTATGTCGTTAAGACAAAATTATAATCAGCTAGGTATTTTCTTGGTTAAGTGGCTAGATAGTCAGTAGAACCTACACTCATTCTGGTATGACTAAATTTTAATTGCTCAACTTACAGTGAATGAACCTTCTTATGCGGACTACGGTAATAGCGCTTAGCATGTTGTTGGCTCCGTCAGTTTGGTCGGCTAATACTGATCTATTCTCCCTATCACTAGAGGAGCTTACAAACCTAAAAGTGACGGCGCAAAAGCGAACGGAAAGGTTGCAGGATGTGCCTTTGTCCATTGCGTTGATGCCAAGAGATAATGTTCTGGGCGCTAATCTTTTAAGGGTGGAAGATATATCTCATCTTGATGTTAGCGCAGTTTTTGATAAAAGAATTAGCTTTAATAAGTCAAGCCTGAAAATCCGCGGGGTTGGGACGTTGGTGTTTGGTGCGGGTGTTGAACCCAGTGTTGCTACTTTTGTGGATGGGGTGGTGATGTCGCGAGGGGGGGCAGGTTTAGATGATCTACCCGATCTAGAGCGCGTAGAATTACTTCGGGGACCTCAGAGTGTATTGTTTGGCAAAAATGCATCGGCGGGAGCAATTCATATTATTACTCGGGCGCCCAATCGAGATGAATCAGAGCACTCGTTGGGAATAAGGCTAACCGATGATGATGAGTATCGACTGAACTTTGATAGTAGCGGACCCTTAAGTTCAGAGCTCGCCTACCGCTTTAGTGCTTACAATCGAGAATACCAGGGAAATGTGGAAAACGTGTATAGCGGTAATACCCTCAACGGAGAAAATACTTGGGGTGTAAGGGGGAAACTACTTTGGGGTATCACGGATGATCTAGATGTGTTGTTTCAAGTCGACTACGCGGTACAGGATACTTCAAATGGCGTTCGAGTTTTACGCTCTTCGAGTGATTTCGTTCTGACGGACCCTGCTGCTGCAGGTGTTCAGGGCACTCCAGGTACTGCTGGACAAATTACCGGAATTACCGGTAGTCAGGACAATAATAAGGTCAACTTAGATCGGGAGCCTCACAATGACAGCGAGAGTGCTGGGGTCGGCGTAGAGATTAATTGGCAATGGCAGGGTTATAATCTCACCAGCATCAGCTCGGTGAGAAGCTGGAAGCAGCGCAACGATCGAGATAATGATCAAACTCAGCTGCCTTTTAGTTTAGGTCAACAAGAAAATCGGGACGTCGACTGGTATTCTCAGGAACTGCGGATAGCGTCGCCACTTGAGGGGAAAGTTGATTACCTAGCGGGCGTATATTATTACTACGCTGATAACCTGGATCGATCTGGAGATGATAGAACCTTATCCAATTCGCCTTACCTAGTTGATTACAATCTTGCTGAAAATAGAATAGAGAATACGAATGCCGCCATATTTGGCCAGTTAAATGTTCATCCTAATAAGAAATTGACGTTATTCTCCGGCTTGCGATTTTTGAAGGATGACGTAGACGTGGAATTATCACGGGTTGCCAATACACACAACAATAGCTATGTCGATAATGGAGCGCTGCTCTCCAGTCGGGATGTGGATAATCTAAAAAATTCGGCAAGTCATACCAAACTTATAGGTAAAGCGGGCGTGCAGTACCAGCTTGCAGATAGTGTGAGTGGCTATGTCAGTTTCTCCAGAGGCTTTAAAGGTGCCGCATTTAATACCAGCTTCAAGTTTGATAGTCACTTGTTCCTTACTGAGGAACCTGTAGACCCCGAGCAATCAGATTCCTATGAATTGGGTTTACGCAGTTTTTTGTGGGATCAACGCTTACAGTTAAATGCAACTCTACACTACACGTCCTTTGATGGTTTGCACTTAACCGTTCGGGATTTGGAGAACAATAGAAATGTATTGGGGTCAATTCCTCGCGTGATATCAAAGGGGGTTGAAATAGACTTTTTGGCGTGGTTGAGCGATTCTGTTAGCATACAGGGTGGTTTCGGTTATTTGGATGCCCGTTATGAGGATTTCACTAATGCCAATTGCTATTCTCGACAAACGGTTGAGCAGGGATGTCAGATTCTAGCGGGTGGTAATGTTCAGGACCTTAGTGGGCATCGATTAGCACAGGCACCTGAGTGGAAAATGATATTTGGCGGAAAGTATTTGTTTGGTGTTGATCAATATTTACAGGTTAATTGGCGTGCTCAGAGTGATACTTATTTGGATGCTGCTGGTAGTCCTGAGGCAATACAAGCAGGATATGGTGTGGTCGATGTGAGTATCGGTGCGGTGAGTAAACGTTACAGTGGCCGTCTGTTTGTGGAAAATCTATTTGATAAGCAGTACGTAAGTGGTACCACTATCAATGGGAATGCTGGAGGTGATTTGATTATGCATGTTCTTCCTAGAGATTTCGAACGTCATTTTGGGGCCGAATTAAAATTTCATTTCTAGTTCAACATGGCTTGATATTTATAGCTGATCTTAAAGTTATTTGGTGGCATCCTGGGTATTTAGTGACTAATCCACGCCTCAATGGATTACTGATAGTTTATTAAAGCGTTACGACATCTTTGATAGACATGACCTGCCATCGAGCAGAGGATAAGACGTCTCAATGCCTCTATATTTGTAGCGTTTTTTCGGATCTTCGAGTAGGTCAGTAATTTCAACAGGTATTAACTAAAAAACTACCTACGATGCTGATGCCGTGTGACCCACCCAAATTTTTCTCGACACTCAACAGCTCCCAAAAACTGGCAATGTTTTTTTGACAAGCACACGGCTAAAAGACAACCTTCAAGGCTGTCGAGCCTAGCACCAGCAACAGCCAGACCGTGCCAACACCATACAAGCCCAACTTGGCCAAGAGCGTTCCGTAGCGGCTGCCGGCCATGCGGTAGGCGCGCAGGTAAAAAAACAGCAGTAGCAATGCGCCAACAACCGCGATGGTTATTCCCTCCGCTATCAGTATTGAGAGCGCGTACATCATGGGTTGCAGGATGCTGTGGTTCCAGACAGCCGTGTGCTCAAAGACTTGCCCGTCGCGGCTGGCGATCACCTGGATCGAACTGTTGTCAGTGACCAGTGGATTCATTCCAATGCCCTCCCAAGGCGGTATTTCAACTAAGGTTACAGTGAGGTGTTTATTCTTCCTGCCAATCAAGAACAATAGGTGCGTTATCGCCTCCATCAAAGACCTAAGAGTAGAGAATTTAGGGAAGCTGCTGTGGAGAAACATCCAGACCAGATCGCGCCAAACACGGCCCTGCAATGGCTGGCGCATACTCGGGCGTTGGAGAAGCGCGGTGAATTTTTGCTCGCCTATGACACTGCCATGCAGGGTTTAAAGGCGTTCCCCGACGATACTCCGCTTCAATATCGCTCAGTTTTGGTGCTGGCTCGCGCCGGCGCCAGCAACCTAGCCTGCCGGCGTTATGATCAATACCAGCTACAACAACACAACAGCGAGGACATAGCCGCTCTCGGCGCCCGTCTCGCCAAAGACGCTGCACTGGGAAGCCATGGTGAGGCGCGCCAGCATAAAGCCCTTGCCGCCGCTCACCAGTACCAAGCCATTTTCCAGCGAACCGAAGGTTATTACCCAGGTATTAATGCCGCTAGTTTGCACCGACTAGCCGGCAACGTCGTTCTGGCTGAACAACTGGCGCAAACCATCATTCGACAACTGGATCGGTTACCGGTTAACAGGGACAATACTGAAAATTCCGCTGCCGATGAGGAAGCCTATTATCGCCTGGCGACCCGTGCAGAAGCCCTGCTAATCCTCGGCCAGAGCGAAGCGGCTGAAGCTAGTTTGAGACAAGCGTTTAAAGTCTCAGCGGGAGACTGGGCCGCACTGGCCAGTACTCGCCGTCAACTGCGGCTGATTTGTCAGGTCACTCGGCAAGATGATCGTCTGCTCGGGGCTTTATTATCACCCAATGTGATTCACTATTGCGGGCATATTATTAGCCCTAAAGGCAGTGATGGTCGCTTTAATGCCGACCGGGAAGAGGAAATTGCCGGCGCTATAAACCAACAGCTCTGTAAACTCGGCAGCGTCATCGGCTACGGTTCACTCGCCGCTGGCGCCGACATAATGATTGCCGAAGCGTTGCTAGACCTGGGCTGGGAACTGCACGTCGCTCTGCCCTTTTGCCTCGAAGAATTTATCGAGGTGTCTGTTCGCCCCAGCGGGGAACACTGGGTCGAACGCTTCCACCACTGCCTGAGGTCGGCGCAAAGCCTGCGCTATGCCACCGAGGACAGCTATCTGGGTGATGACCAACTATTTAGCTATTGCAGTGGACTGACGATGGGACTCGCGGTACTGCGCGCGCACTATCTGGACGCGCCGGTAAGCCAACTGGCTGTCTGGGACGGTCAAGCCGCTCAACAGTCGGTCGGCACTGCCTATGATATCCACTGCTGGGCAAAGCTGAGTTTGCCGCAAACACTGATTCCCCTGCCAAGCTCATACCGTGCGCCGAATCCACCTGAAGGCGTCAGACCCCAGCTGTTACGGCAGCAGCGAGCGATGCTGTTTGGCGACGTTAAAGGTTTCAGCGGTCTCAGCGACCAACAGCTGCCTGACTTTATCGAACAGGTACTTGGCCGTTTGGCCAGAGTACTGGATGGCTTCGGTAATAAAATCAGTTTTAGAAATACTTGGGGGGATGGTGTTTTTGTCGTCTTTGAGGATGTTAGAGAAGCGGCGCTCTGCGCACTGATGATGCAGCAGGCCATGGCAGAGCTGCGCTGTGAGGATTATGGATTGCCACCGGCGCTTGCACTTCGTCTGGGTTGCCATTACGGCCCCATCTACCACACCCAAGACCCTATTTTAAAGGTCGATAACTACTTTGGTGCGCATGTCAGTCGCACCGCACGCATAGAGCCTGTTACACCTGAAGGTTCGGTGTATGTAACGGAAGCGTTCGCCGCGATCTTGGCACTCGAGCAAGAGGGCGCACCCGCCGTCGATAACGCAAGCGATCCTTTAGACGCCCCCTTATATGGCACTTCAGACGACGTCTCACCCACTGCCCCTCTCAAGTCTTGTACCGATGCTACAGATCAAGCGGCAAACCTGACAAACCGCATTCGCTTTGCCTGTGACTATGTCGGCAGGGTACCGGCCGCCAAGGGTTATGGCGATCTGGCGATGTACCTGCTGAGCCTGCATCGTTAAAACCCGTTCAGGGTGAATCCTGCGGGGTCTCATTGATTAATAACTGCGGCGGTACTCCATACGTATTATATCTTCATACCATTCATCATCGGTCAAAGAACTGCCATAACCCACATATACAGAGTGTTCATTGCCCATCGCCACCCTGACCCCCAGTTTTATGTTAGTAATGGTGTCGCCGTCACTCTCGCGAAACACAGCACTGGCCGCTGATCCATCAGCAGATTCTATCGACTGCCCACCCATAACGATCCAATTTACCAGCTCTATGACGGGTGTTACTCGGGTGACGTCCGAAACCACAAAATCGTAACCAATGCCTAGGCCCGAGCGCAGAACCTCACCGGCATAATCCTCATCGGGAAAAGGGGTTCCCACGCCACTGGCACCATCAATAGGTACCCAGTAACGCAGTTCTGCTGCAATCGTCCAGTGCTCATCCAACCTACCAAAATATAGAAGACCGGGTTCGATGCTGTAGTGATCGGTACCCAAAGCATCCTCGGCATCCCCAGTAGGCAGGTAGGTCTTTAACTGGAAGGTCAGGTGCTGGGTGCGACTGTCCAGCAGCCCCCACTTAAGTCCCAACCTTATATCGGCTATGCCCTCGGTGCTACCAATCACCTCACCATCAATAAAGCGCACCGGCAGTTCCGCGAATATGGAAAATTGTCGGTTAAAAGCATGTTCGTAATCGAAGCGAAGGTCTTGATAATCCAACGACGTCTCGATGAGCCTGGAGTTACCGTCGGGCGTACCACTGACCGTCCCTGCAGGGCCGGGTGCCGCAGGGTTCAAACCCAGTACTCTGTAGCAACCACACTCTGCATAGAAAAACTCAGCTCGGTCACCAACCGTAGAATTCCTTGCATTGTCATAGCGCAGCTGCGCGCGAGTGTGAATCACGGCGTTATCGATATAACCGGTATTACTGTCCGAGACAAACATCGACATACGATGACTCGGCTCCTGCGCCAAGGCAGGCTGAGCCAATAAAACAGCACTGAATGTAATACTCGCCAGCGCTTGGGTCAGTTGTGTTTTTGAAGTATTCATACTGCATCTCCGCCAGAAATTATCTCGCCAAGATTCGCGCCATCCCCCCGCCAAAGCGAGAACCGCCACTGCTTAAACGCTTAATCATTCAACCCCGAGTTGAGCGAGGATGTATGCAAAAGTCGTTGTAATTGCCGATCTGTTGCAAGGTGCGACAAGGGCCCATGGCCTCGAGTATTTTCGGCGATAGCTTTCACCGAAAAACCCGCGGCCAATGACTGCCGCAAAAATAATAACGTTTTCTTGTCATACTGTTTATGTAAAACTTCACGCTGCGCTGCACTTAATGTTTTATCTTTGAGCAATAGCTGCGTCGCGCGACCCAATAAATAGGCGGCATCCGACAATCGCTCCTTTAATTGATCGGTACCCTCATAAGCTTCAAAGAAAAGCTGCGCTGTGCTTACCGCTGATGCGTGATCACCAAGCCGTATATAGGTGTCAGACAACAACCAATAAGCATTAGACAAATTCCGTTTATAACTGGAATTAACCGATACCGAATTGATCGCATTTAAAAAATGGGTGATGCCTCTAGAGAGCAGAGAAACCGCTTGTTTATAGTCCCCTGCGTCGATTTTAAGTATAGCAAGGCTGGACAAAGCGCCAGCAAACCGGTCATTTATTAGCGGTGATTTTTCAAAGCCGACCATTGTTAACTCCAGCTCTTCGAATTGACGCACCGACTCCTCCAATACGACGATGGCCGCCGCACTGTCATTGCCTGCCCGCAGTATCGCGCCACGGGTGTTTAAACCATTGGCAATTTCCCCGCGCAACTCGGCAATAGGCAAGGCCAAACCTTCGAACAAAGCCAAGGCCGCCGAATTTGCGGCTAACGCCGCCTCAACCTGCCCCGCCACAAAGTGAAGATTGGCCAGGTTGTTATAAAATCTAGCCAAACCCTCGCGGTAATCACGGCGCTCAGAATCTTCGATCAGCAACTGGGTCACCTGATTAATGGCCTGCTGATAGGCGGCAACCGCCTCATCCATACGTCCCATGCGTCGCAACAGACTGGCCAGGCCGTTTTTCGTGCGCGCCAAACGCCAGCGATCAAGGGGGTCTCTGCGCTCTTTTGTCAGTGTTTGGAATATATCTTGAGAACGGCGAAAGCTCGTCTCTGCCTCTTCCATGCGTTCACTCTGGCCACCGAGTAGAATGGCGCGGTTATTAAACACTCGCGCCAATTCGTGTTGGTAGTCCCAACGCTCTGGGAAACGTTCTATCAGGCGTTGGTGATAATAGTGAGCTTGTTGGTAGGCAACTTCAGCGGCCGCACGGTCATAGCCCATGATCTGCAGCGCGTACCAATTGTAGGCTTCACCGAGGCGATGTTCGATTGTGGCATGGCCGGGAAATACTATGAGTAATTGCTTGAGTCGATCTATGGCATCGAGGTTGGTGACCGTCGCCCGCTCAACTAACCCCTGCAGGTGATAGATCTTACCCAATCGCACCTGCGCCACCGCTGTCTCTAGTTGCAGCTGTAAATCCGCCGAAGAGTCCTGTTGCAGCGCCTCATAAAAATGCTTGGCCTTTTCCAATAGCCGCTGGCGCAAGGCTTCGGTTTGCGGGATTTTTGCCAGCGAATTTTCAACCGCCACATCACCGAGCATTTCATCGACGGCGGTGACGGCCAAGCTGAAATTACTTTCCGCACGTTGGCGCTCACGCTCGGCCAACTGCTGCTGAACCCCCGCAAATATCGCAAACACCAGCAGAACCAAGGATACCCCCCAAGCCACCTGAAGGCGTTTGCGACGTACTTTACGGCGCTCGTCCTGCTGACGCTGTCTCTCGACCGCACTGGCATCGAGAAACATCATGGCCCTGCTAAAGCCACCGCCGTAGCGCTCAGCCCAAAGTTCTGTGGGGTCTGCCGCCTCTCGCCAATTCAAACCTATTTGTAATTCAGGGTCGCCCCAGAGACTGCCAATGCTTTGCTGATAACGCTCAGCCGCATGGGATACCCGCCTATAATTGCGCACCGATTCCTGTTCTTCAGCAATCCAGTCCAACAAGCGCTGCCAAACCCGCATCAAGCTCTCATGGGTGAGGTCGATAATACTCTCGTGGCTGAGCGCTACCTCTGGTGCGGGCATCAAGAAACAGCGTCCCTTGCGGCGAAACACCTCCACCACATCCATCATCGCCTGGGGTTCCACCGCGGCTAGATCGCTGAGCTCCTCGATTGAGCAGGGACGACGCACACCGCGACCATCGTCGCCGATTTCCGTAAGTGATTTAAACAACACCTGCGCTATACGCTGGGCTTCTGGGTCAACCAGTGATTCGTATGTTTCCTCCGCATGCTGCGACAGGCAGGCCTCCATGGTCCCGCTCGCCTGATAATGAGCAACAGCAAGCTGATGATTTTCGGCTGTAATTTCTCCGGCGCGCCACAGATCCCAGCTGCGCATAAGCGCGTGTTGTAACAGCGGTAAGCGGTCTGGGTTATCCCCTACATCGTTGAGCAGTTGTACCAACAGCTGCGCTGAAAGTGCTCCGCCACCCACCTTCACTGGGCCTTCAATGGCGCTGCGCAAGTCGCGGCGCCCCATTCGCGGCACCAAAAATAAGCCGGCGTTAATGGCCTCAGGGAGCCCCGGGTAGTCGTTGCAGTCGCCGATAAAATCCGAGCGCATAGTGAGGGCGATATAGATTGGTAGATGATTCTGCTCAGCGGCTCCCAGCAAGCGTTTGACGAACGCCCTGGCCTCCTCCCGAGCCGTCTGCTTTTGCGAATCGTCCTCGGCCAGGCACTGGTAGCGAAACAGCTCCTCAAATTGATCCACTACCAACAACAGGTTCTCCCCTTCGGGCAGCTGCGCCTGGCGAACGCAATCCACCAGCCCCTGATTACTGCGCAGTAGCGTCGCCTCAAGCAAGACCTGCTGTGTGCTGGCGATATGGTCGCTGTTTAAATGGCTGTGTATCGGCAATATATCTGGATGGCTCAGGGCCTTGGCCAGGTTCACAATCGGCTGTGCGCCTGGGCGCATCAAAGCCACCCGCCAGCGCGAACCAGCGCTGACCATATAACCGCTATAAAGCGAGGGAATCATACCCGCCTGTAACAGCGATGATTTACCGCAGCCGGAGCTGCCGACAATGCTCAGGAAGCGTGTCTGGCGCAGCCGCGTCAGCAGCTGATCGACCAGCCGCTCGCGACCAAAAAACAGGTGGTCGTCCTCTAGCTCAAATGGCCTGAGGCCACGAAACGGATTATCCTGCTCGCTCATAGATCCATCACCCTAGCGCCGCAACTGAGCTAGAAAGGGGTCGAGCAGTTCACGCGAGAAGGCATCTGGCTGCTGGATCACCAGTGCTTCACGGGTGCGCAGCCATTGCTTGTCGCGGCTGTGGGGTGGCGCCACCAAAATACTCTTGGCTTTTAATGGCACGCTTCGTCTCTGGCCATCGCTTTTTCGCAGCTCGCGCAGCTTGCGTTTGAGCCACAGGTCATTGCCGCGGGCGTAGTAGATCAATACCGCATCAGCGCGGCAGAGGCTGTCTTCGTGATCCTCCCGCACCTCCGCTTCATCACCTTCGAACACTGGCAGAATAACCTCGAAGCCGGCGTCAAACAGACAGTCAGCCAGTTCATTGATGCTATCCATATCCGTGGCGTCACAGATCAAGTAGATACATTGCAGGTCGTCGCCAGCGTATTGATCCGCCTGAGCCTGAGCCGGAGTGCTAGGTGATAGAGGGGATGAGGCTTGAACTGGCTGTACTGGCGCTGCTGGCACTGGTGTTAACTGAACTGGCGCCGACCGCACAGGTAGCAGAGGCGCTGAAATAGGTTTGGGCTCTGCGGCACGCTTGGCCGAGGCCTGTTTATTGGCTTTCAATAGTTCGTGAATCTGTGTTTTAAGATCTTCCAGCGGCCCTTCGAGCAGGTCGGCCCCGTATTCAAGGCGCGGGTTACTGCGCTGCGCGCTGATCAAATCATACTGTAGCTGATCCTCGGCCTGCAGACCCGGCGGTATCCACACCAGTCGCGAGAAACCGCCCTGCTCTTCGCGCGCTTGCGCCAGCTGATTGTCCTGCGCCGCAGCCGAGTGATCGGCGCCTTCGAGTAGCGATCCATAGTGTCGACCCAATGGATGGATCGACATGGCGCACAGGCCGAGTATCTCGGCAACCAGTCGCGAGCGTTCAGCCGTATTATCAGGCAGCGGCCCCTCGGGGAAAACCCGTACCCCCAAGCCGGTCAGGTCTCGACGAATCGCCTCCTGCTGTTCTTTTAGATCAAAACTACAGCTGGCGATGAAAACCGCATCGGGCAGTACTTCAGCGGTGAACGTCGGCGAAGTATCCGCCGCTAAACAGGGCTGAGCGGTATCATCTTCTAGCTGGTGCAACAGGTGACACATATCCTGGGCAAGGTCATCGAGTTTGAACCAGAAGGCGCGCTCTGCCTCGCCGCCAAATACTTTATTGAGCTCGCGCGCGCGTCCGGTATCCGGGTCTATGGTAAAAAACTCATAACCCAACACCGCGCGAATATTGGCTGGATGTTCATCCATCGGCACCGGTGTTTTAAGGATTTTAAAAATGCGGTTTTTTTCACCCACACGCAGGCCACCGGTTTGATCCGAGACCTGACAGAAGGTATCCAGCTCGCGGATACACCAGTCGGAATGCACATAGCGAGGCGAGAGCACCGACACCAACACCGCCACCCCTGGCAGCTGATCGACGATTTTATCGCCGAAGTAGTCATTGCCTTCGAGCTTTAGGTCACGCCAAATACTGGACTTGTGGCCGAGTAATTGATCGACGCGGACTTCGAGGGCGTGGTGAAACTGCGATACCCAGCCATCGGTATCTTTAACCAGCGGCTGATTGTCGATATGGGCGTAGCTGATGAATATATCGTTGCTGAACTCCATACTCGCAGTATAGGAGCCGTCAATGATATTGCAGGAACACTCGGATCCAAGTGAACTTAGCTACTCGCTTACATCATTAGGGGACAGGCTAATTTGCTGTTTTAACAGCTTGTTGGTTGCTTGTAGTGTCTGGAGGGCTATGTAGAAGCGATAGAAGTGGAGCTTAAACGTGCCGAAAGTTCGCCAAAATCATGGTGTGGTGCAACTGGATTGCCTCTCCGCCGATCAGCTCGCTAGCGCGGTCGATCATCACTCTCAAGGCGACAACCCCCACCCGCTATCCGCAACAGCTGCCGGTTGAGTCGGCCAAACACCCATTGGTTAACCGCGACGGCAGTATCAAGGCCGTCAGCCTGAAAGTGGGTTATCAGCATTTGGGTTAGGGCACCCCTGATGAATAGCGAGGCAGAGATGTCTGCAGTTTGCGGAAATAAAAAAAGCCAGCTTTATGAGGCTGGCTTTTTTATTGGCTTTCGATAACACCGATAGATTAAGGCTTAAATAATGAGCCTATCTTAATTGATCAGTTTTAATTGACCACCAGTGTATCGACATCCAAACTTGCAATCACTCTCTCAGCGGTATTACCTCGTCGAGTTTTGGTTCTTCCTGTTTGACCTAGAGTCCCCATCACCACCAGATCGGCACCAATGTCTTTGGCCACCGCGGCCACCACTTCGCTGGTATAGCCCTGTTGAATATGAATTTTGCTATTATCTAGGCCCGACTTGTTCACGAGCATGCCGCGATCAGGGTAGTGCAAAGAATCCAGATAACCATTAACGATGTGCAAGTCTGCGCCATAGTTGCTGGCTGTGACTTGTGCCATTGCGAAGATCTTGGTGT
>Ga0209826_1000416_pt1 | contig 31400 bp, 21 predicted proteins | sample GOMGulsemesocosm_5_FD_184637 | JGI IMG/M metagenome (GOLD analysis project Ga0209826, IMG submission 184637) | Methane-oxidizing microbial communities from mesocosms in the Gulf of Mexico - GOM15C Gulf of Mexico (SPAdes) (version 2) | ecosystem: Environmental > Aquatic > Marine > Cold seeps... | reverse complement strand
CAGGGTTTTGAAGTTCACCCTCTATATGATGATTTTTCTACGCCAACCTTTGATGGCAAGCATAATTTAATAAAAGGTGGTTCGTGGGCTTCTACCGGTAATGAAGCAATAAAACACTCTCGTTATGCGTTTAGACGGCACTTTTTTCAGCATGCAGGCTTTCGTTATGTGCAAAGTCAGCAGCAACCATTACCTAATTTAGCGCCAAACCATTACGAAACCAATACTGATATTTGTCGTCAGCTGCATGCACACTATGGTGCCGGTAGATCAGCTATGCCGTTAGTGGCTAAGAATTATAGCCAGCAAATTGCTGAGCAAGTATTAGCGAGTGTTGATAAGTATCAAATCACGACGCAAAAGTGTCTCGATTTAGGTTGTAGTGTTGGTCGCGCGAGTTTTATATTAGCGCCATATTTTACCCACCTTGATGGTGTGGACTTTTCCGCAGGTTATATTCGGCACGGTGTCAATTTACAACAAGGTAAATCAATTCGTTACACGCTTGAGAATGAAGGTGATATTGTTGATTTTCATGAAATTAAGTTAAGCGATGTTGACTTACTTAACAGTAAAAGTATTCACTTTAGTCAAGGAGATGCGAGTAACCTAAAAAGTACTTTAAGCGGTTATGACGTTATTCTTGCCCAGCACGTGTTAGAGCAAAGTTATGAGCCACGTTTGTTTTTGCAAAATGTACAGCAACGGTTAAACGCTAACGGGTTATTGATTGTCGTTTCTAACTATCACTTTACTGAGCAGCAAGCTGGTAAAAAAACTTGGCTAGGCGGCGTTAAAATCAATGGTGAAAATGTGACTGGCTTTGATGGTTTATCGGCTATTCTCGCCGCTAATTTTACTTTGCTCGAACAGCAGCAATTAACCCGAGCTCTAAAAGTTAACCGTCGCAATTTTGAATTATCATTCCCTCATTTAACGGTTTGGCAATTAAAATAACGCCACACTTGTCCCGTTTACTTCTTGCGCTCAGGATGAGCTGTTTTAATGTTTGCTTATCCTGAACTTGTCGAAGCATGCACCAAATAAAATCGCCCAGTTAGTTACTTGAGCCATTTTGGTGCGTCCTTGTTGTTTTATAAAGCTCTTTATGCATCAAGTGATTGATAAGTAGGCGTTAATTATTTTGGCACATGAATTGTACTAAAGATTGTATATTTCAAATATAACTATAAATAGAGGTCTACAATGAAAATAGTTAACGCAATCATTAAACCGTTTAAGCTAGATGATGTTCGTGAAGCCATCTCTGAAATTGGCGTAGAAGGTATTACTGTCAGTGAAGTAAAGGGTTTTGGCCGTCAAAAAGGTCATACAGAATTATATCGTGGTGCTGAATACCAAGTAGACTTTTTACCGAAAGTGAAATTAGAAATTGCGGTAAACGATGATATTGTTGAACGTTTAGTTGAAACTATCACCAAAGCAGCTTACACAGGTAAAATTGGCGATGGCAAAATTTTTGTTTATAACCTTGAACAAGCCATTCGTATTCGTACTGGTGAAACTGATTCAGAAGCATTATAGGGGATAAATCATGGAACAAAATATTTTTCAACTTCAATACGCGCTAGACACCTTTTATTTTCTTATTTGTGGTGCGCTAGTTATGTGGATGGCCGCTGGTTTCTCAATGCTTGAAGCTGGCCTTGTGCGTGCTAAAAACACCACAGAAATACTGACTAAAAACGTAGCTCTTTACGCAATCGCTTGTATTATGTACCTAGTGGTTGGTTATGACATTATGTATGGCGGTGGCGTGTTCTTAAACGGTATCGGTTTAGACGGTGCAGCAGATGCAGATGCGCTTGTTGGTGCTGTTTTAGCTGAATCAGCTGAAGCAGGATTTGATGGTGGTGCAGTTTATTCAAATGCCTCTGACTTCTTCTTCCAAGTCGTGTTTGTGGCAACGGCCATGTCTATTGTTTCAGGTGCAGTAGCTGAACGTATGAAATTATGGGCTTTCTTAGCTTTTACTGTCGTATTAACGGGTTTTATCTATCCTATGGAAGGTGCTTGGACTTGGAACGGTGAGTCTGTATTTGGCCTTTATACATTAGGTGACCTTGGTTTCTCTGACTTTGCAGGTTCTGGTATTGTTCACATGGCAGGTGCTTCTGCAGCATTGGCTGGTGTGTTATTACTAGGTGCTCGTAAGGGGAAATACACAAAAGACGGCAAAGTAAACGCTATTCCAGGTGCTAACTTACCAATGGCTACTTTAGGTACATTCATTTTATGGATGGGTTGGTTTGGTTTTAATGGTGGTTCAGTACTTAAACTTGCCGATATTAACAGCGCTAACTCTGTCGCCTTGGTATTTTTAAATACTAATGCTGCCGCTGCCGCAGGTGCTATTGCTGCTTTAGTTTTTGCTAAAATCTTGTTTAAGAAAGCTGATTTAACCATGACATTAAATGGTGCCTTAGCAGGTCTGGTTGCCATTACTGCCGAACCATCAACGCCTTCACCATTACAAGCGACCATTTTTGGTGCTATCGCTGGTGTTATCGTGGTGTTATCAATTCTTGCGCTTGATAAAGTTAAAATTGATGATCCAGTGGGTGCTATCTCGGTACACGGTGTGGTTGGTTTATTTGGTTTACTTCTTGTACCAATCACCAATTCAGCTGCTAGTTTTAGCGGCCAGTTAATTGGTGCGGCAACTATCTTTGTTTGGGTATTTGGTACTAGTTTTGTTGTTTGGTTTGCGCTGAAGAAAATCATCGGTATTCGTGTTAGTGCTGAAGATGAATATGAAGGTGTTGATCAAGCTGATTGTGGTATGGAAGCTTACCCAGAGTTTACTCGCGGTTAATAGCCCTTGATATTAAGAGTGCTAGATAATAGTACTCTTAATGATTCTCTCAAGTTTGAATTTTAAAAGCAGCGATTTCGCTGCTTTTTTATTGATTAGCTTTTAAATACGAGTTTTCTCATCGAAAGAGACAGTAAACAAAGTAGGGTAAGCCAAACAAAAGCGCCACCACTACTTGATTCTGTTTCTTCTTGCTCTTCTTCTGTTGTTAATAAAGTATTTTTTACCGGATTCAAATCAGCATCCGTCACCTCAGATGAATCAATGATGATGACTTGGTTAATAACGACAAAGTTTTCAATACCCGGCGTACTTTGCTCACTACAGTTTTGGCTACTGTAATCAATCATAGGAATGCCTGTTAAACCACCGTTATTACATAAATTTAATTTAGCTATTTTTTCAATTGTGGCCATACCATCACCAATGACTTGCCCGAAAACAGTGAAACCTTCATTTTGTAAATCTAAATTACTGGCATTATCGGCTAAATTAAAAAACCATTGATCGGTAGCGCTATTTGGATCAGCACTCTTGGCCATGGCAATTGTACCCTTAACATTGGAGTACACGGGTTCATTTATTACCGCCGCGTTTGTTACGAGGCGTGTTAAAGGCCAATCACCTTCGAAAGTAAAACCGCCACCTTGCACAACAAAGTCAGGCGCAACACGGTGTATTACTGATGTTGTGTAGTGTTGTTCATCGACATATTGTAGAAAGTTTTCCACGGTTCTTGGTGTGCTTTGATCAAATAAGTTAACTTGAATATTACCTTCAGACGTCTGAAATTCAACAATAGTTGCATTAACTGAGCTGCTGAAGCTTAATAAAAACACACTGGCACTTAACATTTTTTTGAGCATTATTTATCGCATTTAATAGAAAATATTACCGCATAGTAAAGTGAGTTAACGGGTAATTCAACCGTGAATATTCTGAATTATTACGCAGTAACATTTAGACCTAAATTACTTTAGATGCGGTAAGCAATTTCAGTTTTTTTTATCGGCATTAAATGGTATAAATTAGAGTTATCTACTTGCTTTTGTAATGAATGCTGCGCAAAGGTATAACTATAGTTCGGCTAAGGTTCAGTTAAGGTCTTTGTATGCCTCGTTTATTGCTATTGGTGTTTTTATTTTCTGTTGAGTTGTTAGCGCAGTCGGAAGATGTCGCTATGCAATTAACAAAAATAGCGCAGCAGAACAATAAAGCTGAGGTGGTTCAGCAACTCAAGCAATTACTCAGTCAACAAAATTTAACTTCATTACAACGGGTTAAAGCCTTGTTATTACAAAGCCGAAGCTATTTTTCTTTAAATGATTTTGACCAAGCCATGCTTACCAGCCAAAAAGCGAATGATCTTGCAACAGAAAAGCAGCTTTTTGAACAACAAGCAATGGCTAATAAATTCCAAGGTATTATTGCTTATTACCAAGGATATTACCCCGAATCGTTAAGTTTCTATCAAGCGGCACTTAATTATTTTCAAAACTTACCTCAGGTACAAACAAAAAAAGCAATCATTGAAACCGCGATAGCTAAAGCAAATTTATTCAATAATATTGCGCTAGTGCAAACGGCGCAAGGAGATGCCATTGCCGCTTTAATAAGTTATCAGCAAGCAGAGCCACTCTATCAGCGTTATGGCGATGAAATGGATAAAATTGATGTTCGGTATAATATTGCTACTTTGTATATTAGTTTACGTCGTTTTGACTTGGCGATTACTATGTTTAAGCAGGTGGTTAATAAAAGAACGGCGCTCGGTGATGAATACGGGGTCGCGAAAGCCTCTGCCGATTTAGGCGTTGCCTATAAATATTCGGGTCAGTATCAGCAGGCAAAGCAATATAACTTAACGGCATTACATTATTTTCAACAACATGAACATAGCTATGATATTGCGTCACAGTTGCATAATATTGCTGAAATATACTATGAATTAGGACAAGCGGATAAAGCGCTAATTTATGCCAATCAAGGGGCTGAATTAAGTAAAGAACTTGGCCATCAGAAGGCTTATGCAGGCAACTTGCATGTATTAGCTAAAACGTACTTTTATCAAGGTGATATTGAACAAGCTTTTAGCTATTTTCAGCAAGCAAATATTGTCGCGGTAAAGATGGATTATCAAGGGTTAATCAATGAAAGTTTAGGCTTGCAGGCATTAATTTATGCAACTGAGGGCAAAACCGCACAGGCATTAAAATCTCAATTAACCTATAACAATAGACGCCTTAAACAAGCTAATGAAACCTTGAATGAGCAATTAGCACGTTTTGAGTCAGATCAATTAAGCCAGCAAGTTAAAAATTTACAGCAAAAGACAAAATTAAAACAATTACAGAGTGTTAAGACTAACCAGCAACGTGATTTTATTATTCTTGGTGTAATTCTAACCTTAATCGTCATGTTTTTAGGCTATCGCCGCTATTTAGAAAGCCAGTTAACGAAAGACTTAGAAGTACGAGTAAAGCAACGCACCAAAGCACTGGAATTTTTAACGCAAGAGTTACAACAGGCCAACCAAATTAAAAGTCAATTTTTAGCCAATATGAGTCATGAGATTAGAACGCCATTGACCGCCGTTATAGGGCAATCTGAAGCTATTATTCATGGTGATTTTGACCATAACTGCCTCCTGAAAGAAGTCGGAATTATTCATAGTAACAGTTTACATTTGTTGCAATTAGTTAATGATATTTTAGACCTGAGCAAAATAGAAGCTGATAAATTTGAACTAGAAGTACGGCAACAAAACTTACATAACATTATTCATGAATTGGAAGATATGTTCACCGAGCAAGCTGTTAGAAAAAACTTAGCTTTTACCGTCAGTCACCACTTACCAACCCCCTTTATTATTGATATTGATGGTTTAAGGCTAAAGCAAATTTTAATCAACCTTTGCTCTAATGCCATTAAATTTACCAAAGAAGGTTGGGTCACTTTAGACATTGCTATGGTGGATAAAACGCTATTTTTTACCGTAACCGATACGGGAATTGGCATGGATGAAACACAAATGGCTAGAATATTCAAAAGCTTTACCCAAGCTGACAATAGTATTAGCAGACGTTTCTGTGGTTCAGGTTTAGGGTTGTTTTTGTCGATGCAACTGACCAAAGTGATGGCGGGTGACATCAACGTCACTAGCCAATTAGCACAAGGCAGTACTTTTATTTTAAAGCTACCTTTTGGTGATGTTTTTGTACCGCAAGAAAATGAAAATATTGATGAGCAATCATTAATAACCACACAATCGAGCAGTTATGTCGGTAAAATTTTACTGACCGACGATCATGATGATAATCGCCGACTTATAGCGCGAATATTGAAAGGTATGGGTCTTGACGTTATTGAAGCTATCAATGGCAGAGAAGCCATTGAACAATGCATGCAGCATCAGCCGACATTAATATTGTTGGATATACAAATGCCTGAAATGGATGGTATTCAAGTGCTACAAAAACTAAGGGAGCTTGGTTGCGGTCAGCCGATATATGCCCTCACCGCGAATGCTATGTCTCATGAGATTAGTCAATATTTAGCTTTAGGTTTTGATGGTCACCTGAAAAAACCGATAGAAAGAGATAAGTTTGTCGCCACTATTGCTCGTTATTACCCAGGTCTTAAATCGTCAAGCGAGCAAATCAGTAATGATCTGCTTGATGTTGACCTCTCTGATCTTAGGCGTGAGTTTCAACATAATTTAAGCAAAGATAGTCAAGATATTTTAGCCTACAGTGAACAACATGATTATGTGTGCTTGGCTAGAGTGGCGCATAAATTAGCCGGTGCGGCGAAAATGTTCGGTTTTGCTGAGCTATCTCAAAGCGCACTTGAATTAGAAATAGCCATTAAAAACAAGCAAACTGAAAAAATTGATGAGTTAAGTTATTGTTTATTAGATGAACTTAATTTAAGTAAAGATATTTAATCAAAAACGAATTCGCTCAAAATTTTATCGCCAAAACTAGTAAGGTATCTGTGTAGGTTCGAAGAACCCTCTGTGTAGCATCGCGACTCGGTGGTGAATAATGACACTATCTTAATAACGGATTTAAACAGCTAACTAATGACAACAAAATTTTCGTATTCACAAGCGATTTTAGCCATGGCTATTGCTTACTTTGCTTATGCCTTAATGAGCTTTTCTGCGCAAATCCCAGGTTTTATTCATGCCGTTGATAGAGCAACTCCCCATATTGCGAGCATTGTCAATGAAGTTGACTTAGTTCGGACAGAAGTTGCGCAAGTAAGAGATGTTGTTGATAAACAATTACCCGCCATTTTATCTCGAATAGACAGTAGCTTGCCTTTAGTCGAGCAAGGGCTTACACAAAGTGAATCTTACGCCCAGCAATTACCTAATTTATGGCGTCATTTAGATAAAATGGCAACACAGCTATCACAAATACAACAAGAATTACCTAGCCTGTTAAAGCGGGTTGATGCCATCGTGTTAATGACAAATAGAACCACCGATGAGTTAGCAAAGTGGCGACCGCATTCGACCAAGTATCTAGCAGAGTTACAGCAATCACGGACAGATATACCTCAATACCTAACGCGTATTGAATATATAATTACGGATGCAAAAACCTTGGGTAAAGAAGCCTCAAGCGGCCTAGTGTCAGGCTTTTTTAAAGGTGTTATTTCATTACCCTTTGAAGTGGTTTCTGGCTTAACAGGCATGATTGCCTCTAATTCAAAGTCAGCTAAATTACTCACCACAGCGGATATGACTTTATTACAAGAGCGGACCGTGACACTGCTAGAAAATAGCGAGCAAAAAAGCATTGTATGGCACAATGCCCAAAGTGGCAACCGAGGCCAAATTATTAAAGGTGCTGAATTTAAACAAGCAGGCTTATCTTGTCATAAAATATCCATTATCAATGATTTTAACGGCCAAAAAGAAACCTTAAAAGAATTAATGTGTGAAGATAACAAAGGTTTATGGCAAGTGATGTAACCAAAGCCGTTTTTATTGTGTACAATAAAGCAAGATATAATTTTCCTACAGGAACTTCAAATGGCTAGAGAACAGTTTGGTATTTGCGCTGAGCCTAATTTACACGGCAGTTACTTACTTTTTAATGCCTTAGATGACAAAAATGCTTTTATCCGCACCGCATTATCGCGTTTACCGGCACTATTTGAAGATTACGGGGATCAATTTTCAGAAGCGAACCTCACCGGCGTTATTGCTATTGGCGCTAACTATTGGGATGAATTTTATCCTCAAGCTCGTCCTAAACACTTATCTGCCTTTCCCGCCATGAATAGTGACGATAGATTAGCACCAGCGAGTAGTGTTGATATTTATATTGAACTGCGCAGTGATCGCGCTGATGTTAATCATATTGTTAGCTCGAAAGTGTGCCAATTACTGGCTGACAGTGTCGAGCTTATTGAACACATACAAGCCTTTCGTTTTCTCGATGGTCGAGATTTAACGGGTTTTGTCGATGGCACCGAAAATCCACAAGGTATGCGCAGACGTGAAGTGGCCTTAGTGAAAGAGGCTGATGATGCCGAATTTTCCAGTGGCAGTTATTTACACACTCAACGTTATCAACATAATTTAACCTTGTGGAATTCACTGCAAAATAAAGAGCAAGAAGATGTTTATGGTCGCACTAAGCTTGATAATATTGAATATGAAAGTGAAGACAAGCCACTCACGGCTCATACCAAACGCACTAGTTTAAAAGATGAGCAAGGCAATGCGATTGAAATTGTCAGGCAGAGCATGCCTTATGGCGACATGAAGCGGCAAGGGTTGTTTTTTGTTTCTTACTGCCATTCACCCAAGCCCTTTGAGATTATGCTGAAAAGCATGATCCATGGTGATGATCATGGCAATGTTGATCATTTACTTAAATATACTCAGGCTGAAACAGGAGCCGCATTTTTTGCCCCCAGCTTAAGCTTTCTGGTCGATCTTGAGGATAATAAAAGCGATTAAAATCTGCTCTACATGCTCTTCAGGCAGGAACATTGTCGGCGGGAACTTCCTCGCGCAAACTTATTCATTAGGTATCTCAATAGACCCATCTGAATGGTATGCCTCAACCACATAACGGCCCTGATTAATGGCTAATTCAGACTCGGGAGCCAATGTTCCCAACGGATATAAAGCCGGGCCTGTTGGCTCTGCTAGCACATATTTAACCCCTTGGTGTTCCACCATCATTTCTCCCGCTTGTACGGGAATAGCGATACCAATAAAAGCATGTTGTTCGATATAGAACATCGCCATATCTATGCGTGGCATTAAGGCACGTAACAAGGTCGCGGTTAATGCCATTTTACTGTCGCAATCACCTTGATTTTCCCATATTAATTTTGCGGGTGGGTTAAAGCCTGCACCAGAAGAGCTAATACGTGATTCTAAGGTTGAGTAAGGAATACTTTGTACAAAGCCAAGTACATAGTTGCTTACTTTTCGAATATTTTTAATGGAGACTTTTGCTAAAATAATATTTTTGAGGGACTTAAAGTCAGCGACTGAATTGTTGGCAACATCAATATGATTAACCTTTACACCCGTTTGCTCATCATGGTTTGTAAACAGTTGATAATAGTTGTTTTTAAAATATTTGTCTGTTGCTTGCTGCTCTAGCACTTTAATTTTTTGGTACGCGAGGGCAACATCTTTTTCATCTAAGCCCTTTACTTCTATGCTGATTTTACCATTTCGTTGCTGGAAAAATACTTGCGCACCCTTGAGTGGTTGCTGTTGTAACTGCTTTCTTATAGCACGTAAGATTGATTTTTGGGCAAATTCACTTTTATAACTTTTTAGCATTCTAAAACGCTCAAATAAAGCGCTTTTGCTCAAACTAAAGCTGATATCTTGCGATTGACTTTGATGATCAAGCCAACGATAACTAAATACATACTGTCTATCTTGCGCTTGCTTAGCGTAACTTATTTGCTTGGCTTGTAACGGACTAATCACAAATAAACAAAAGCAAAATACAATTTTTATTATTTTCACTGCAGACGCCCGTAAGTTTTCTATACTTTATTTGCTAGGAGTTATTAACACTAACGCAATTTTTATCTAAATCGCAAGTTTTGCCATGGTTAATTTGCTTGTTAGCTTTACTTTTTCATCTATTCAGGTATATTCAAACAACTGTTTTAATTGTTTGTTCGAACATACTTGCAACTAAGTTAACTAAATTGATAAGGGGTTATTGTGGCTGAATATAAAGTTCCATTAAAAGATATGAGTTTTTTACTTCATGAGGTATTTAAAGCTGATGAAATGTGGCAACAATTACCTAAGCTTGCTGAGCAAGTAGACAAAGATACCGCGCAAGCCATTTTACAAGAATGTGCAAAAATAGCTGAACAGGTGCTTGCTCCTATTTCCCGTGAAGGTGATGAAACTGGTGTTAGTTTCAACGATGGCGTGGTAACTACGGCGCCAGGTTACAAAGAAGCTTTTAATACTTACGCAGAAGGTGGCTGGTCAGGACTTGGCGGTGATGTTAACTATGGCGGCATGGGTATGCCAAAAATGTTAACGGCTATGCATGAAGAAATGCTTTGTAGTGCTGATATTTCTTTTGCGCTTTATCCTGTGCTAACCGCAGGTGCCGCCTTATCTTTAGCCAAGCATGGTAGTGACGAATTAAAACAACGTTATTTAACACGTATGTATGCTGGTGAATGGTCAGCCTCTATGTGTTTAACTGAATCTCATTCTGGTACCGATCTGGGTATTATTCGCACTAAAGCGATACCTCAAGAAGATGGTAGCTACAGTGTCACAGGTAATAAAATATTTATCACTGGCGGCGAACATGACCTAACCGAAAATATTGTTCACTTAGTGCTAGCAAAATTACCTGACGCGCCAGCAGGTCCTAGAGGCATTTCATTGTTTTTAGTTCCTAAATTTCATGTCAATGAAGATGAAACCTTAGGTGAGCGTAACAACGTTAGCTGTGGCTCTATCGAGCATAAAATGGGTATTCATGCCTCGGCGACTTGTGTGATGAATTTTGACGGTGCACAGGGTTATTTAGTAGGTGAGCTTAACAAAGGTTTGGCTTGCATGTTCACTATGATGAACTTTGAACGTATTGGTGTTGGTATTCAAGGTCTTGGTGCTGCAGTACGCTCTTATCAAAATGCGCTAGAATATGCGAAAGACAGAATACAAGGCCGAGCGCTTACGGGTGCTAAATCACCTGAGCAAGCGGCAGACTCTATTATGGTACACGGTGATGTACGTCGTATGCTATTGAATATGAAAGCATTGAATGAAGGATCGCGCGCTTTATCTTCATACATTGCTATGCAATTAGATTATGCCACTTTTGGTGAAGGTGACAAGCAAGTTAAAGGTGAAGCTTTAGTTGCACTAATGACACCGGTAGCAAAAGCCTTTTTCACTGATTTAGGTTTTGAAAATACCGTAACAGGTCAGCAAGTATTGGGTGGTCATGGCTTTATTCGTGAATGGGGTCAAGAGCAATTAGTACGTGATGCTCGAATTACCCAAATTTACGAAGGAACTAATGGCATTCAAGCCATGGACTTACTGATGCGTAAAGTGGCAGGTTCAAAAGGCAGCCTATTCAAGGTCTTTACCGACGAAGTGAATACTTACATCGAAGAAAATAAATCAGATGCAGCAATGGCTGAATTTATTACGCCGCTTAATGAAGCGCTTACCGATTTAACTGAATTAACGACAGATCTATTAACTAAGGCTGCAGACAATAAGAATGAGCTTGGCGCTTCAGCTAATGATTATTTGCATGTGTTTGGTTATACCGCAATGGCTTATGTATGGGCAAAAATGGCACAAGTATCACAAGCCGGCATTGATAACAACGGCGAAAGCGGTGATGAATTTTACCAATCTAAGCTGCATACAGCACGTTATTACTTCACCCGTTTATTGCCTCGTAGAATATCACTCATTGCCAGTGCAAAATCTGGCAGTGATTGTATGTTTGATATTGCTGATGAGTTGTTTTAATTAAAGTTAATATTATAATGTAACAGATAAAATAAAGGGCTCTGCAATAGAGCCCTTTATTTGTTTTAATTAACGAATATTTCTTTTTTATTTAATGCGAATGTTTGATATTTATCGCGAGAATGGCTTAAAAATCTAGCTCATATCCCAGTGAAAAGTTTCGTCCTCGGCCAGAGAAGTAATAACCACTGAAGTTACGCACTTGGCTAAAGTAGTTTATGTAAAATTCATCCGCTAAATTTTCTACCGCAAAAGTTACCTTTCCATTTTCTCCAAGGTCATATTTTACCAAAGCATCAACTAAAACGTATCCATCAAAGGTCTGATTTTCTTCACTATTATCCCTGCCCTTAAGCGCATTCATTTGCAGCCTACTTGACCAGTTATCAGTAATGTTATAATTCATCGCTAGCATCAACCGATCTGGTGATACATTTTTTAAGTCTATATCTTGATCAACACTACCACTTTGGTTGCTATCGACCTCACCTCGAACCATGGCATATATAGCTTGTAAATTAATGTTGTCATTAAGTTGATAATTTGCGGTTAATTCCAAGCCTTTAATTTCTGTACGTTGTCGAACAACATCATAATTACCACCCGTGTTTAAGGATAAATTAGCTCCATCTTTCGCTAATGAATAATAGGTTGTTGCGGTTAGATCCCATTGTTCATCAGAAAAATTAACACCAAGTTCAAAGTTTTCGGTGATAACGGGCTCAACCGCAGGCATATTGGTGAAATCAATCGTTGCACCACCCGAAATAGGATTATCATCAGCTACCCATTGGCCGCGAAGTACTCGACCAATATCGGGTAAGCCCATGCCTTGATTGTAGCCAAAATAGACATTGGTATTATCAGTAACACTGTAAACAGCACCTAAATTATAAACCAACTCAGAAAAAGATTGTTTACCACCAATAATATCTACCCCGCCATGGGCTGTTTGAGCAGCACCTTGGCCTAGAAAAACACCATAGGCATATAATGTTTTATCAGCGTTTACTGTTACCTCTGTACTTTCAAAACGTAAGCCAGCGGATAAACGCAATCGTTCAGAAACGAGCATATCACCTTGAATAAAAGGTGCTATACCTAAGTAAGACATTTCAGGGGTAACGCCTAAATTTGACTCAAGTAACCATTGTTGAGTTGTATCATCAAGTACATCGACACCAATAACCCAGTTATCATCTTTGTTCAATAAATTACTTTGCGTATAAGCTACCTTTAAACCTTTTTTGGTTGAGGTAATTGTACCTTGATCAAAAATTTCTGTATCCGTTGGTTGCCACCATGCTCGACCATAAATAGCCTGAAAGTCTTGGTAAAAAAACTGTGCGGTTAACCCGCCGCCTGCTAAATCATCATTGCTGTAAGTCACATTATAAGACTCAACATCATTTAAAATTGGTTCGCCTAAAGGAGTACCTTTTTCAACTGTGCCCGGTATTTTATTTGCGAAATCACCCCAAACAGCAACATAATCATTATTTCCTTCAAGCTCAAATTTATTGAATGAAAATTCGAGTTTATGCTCGTCCGACTTTAATGCCGTTTTCAAAAAATAACTCATTGAGACTGAATCTTGTGTTTCACCCTGAATCATATTCATGCCAATGGCATTGCCATTACCGTCATAATATAAACCGCGATCATGCCTAGCCACTGAGAAAAGCACTTCATATTTTTCATCAAAATGACGGACGTTATACCATTGCTTATTGCCACCGCTATCGTCATCAAAACTACTGTTTAAACGCAGCCCAGCCGTTTGTCGCCAGTTATCACCTTCTTTAGCAGATAAGGTAATATAATTAATTGTGCCACCTGTGGCACCCAGACCATTGACGGCACTAGCACCATTAACAATTTCTATTCTTGATAACATTGCCGAATCAAGTGGGAAGCCATAACGGTTACCATTACGTAATGGGTTATTTTGTGGTACACCATCGACAAGTAATAATGCGGTACGGCCACGTAAATTTACCCCTTGATTTGATAGCTTTTGACGGCTAGGCGACATACCCGGTACTAAATTAGCAATGATAGCAGTAAGATCATCACTTATTGCCGTTTGTTCTTTTAATGCTTGTTCATTGATGACGGTAATAGCACCAGGGATTTTGTCGATACTTTGCTCATACCGTGTTGCCGATATAACGGTAGTCGTTGCGAGAGTGTTGATTGAATCGGTAGTAGATTTTACTGTTGCTTGTGATATTGAAGTGAATAACACCGATAATGTCAATCCCCCAATAATGTGTATCTTGTTCATAATTTACTCCTTATTTTCATGTTGGTAAGAAACCTATTCAGATAATTGTTTTGTATATTAATTGATCTGCATGAATTGTAATGATTATCATTTGCATTTTCAATAAGAGGTTTTGAAATCAAAAGTAAAAGCGGTTCTTCAGGGGTTAAAGAGGAGAAATGTTATCAACGAGCTCCTGAGTAAAGTGCATAGGCATGTAAAAAAGTAAGGTATTATAATAATTTGAATTATGTTGCGAGCAGTGGTTGTTATGCAGCCGCCAGCTTATTTAAAGTGCTAAAACATGACTTAATTAAAGAAACAGCCGCCGATAGTGGCTGCTCAGTAGCTCTCGGCGGTTGTTCTATGGCTGTAATTAGTTGATTGCTGTTATGTTAGGGAGTTTTGCTAGTGTTATCAGCTAATAACTATGTTGAGTTAGGAGATTAAAACTCGACATTAGCCGACAGTGCCATTCGGCGACCATCTCCTGTGTATGAGCCATTAGCCCAGTAGCGCTTGTCGGTTAGATTGCTAATATTGAATCGCAGTGTCACTGGGTTCGTCAGATTATTAAAGATATAGCGAGCGCCTATATCGGTCAAAGTATACCCGTTTAGCTCTTCTTTATTATCTAACTCACTATAGAAGCTACCTGTATGGCTCAGACTGCCATTAATCACTAATCCTGAAATGGCTGAAATTGCATATTCGCCATAGAACTTAAACATTTGTTTCGCAACTTCGTCTGGTCTGTTACCTTCTAATTCAGGTTGTGCTCGTTGCTCCTTTATTTTGGCATCTAATAAAGTAAAGCCACCGACTAAGGTTAGGTTTTCGGTGAGTTTTCCTGTTGCGGTAAACTCAAGCCCACGGTGAAGCTGACGACCGTCTTGAACAAATTCGAATTTATCTCCTTTAAGAAGGTAATATTCAAGAGGTTTTTCTATTTCAAATAGTGCTGCGGCGAACAACATACCATTCATATTTGCTTTGGCACCTAGCTCTAGCTGAGTACTCGTCAGTGGTTTAAAAGATTCACCGGCATTTATTACCTCTAGACCTTGGTGTCTATCATCGGCATGATCACCGGCTTCTAATCCTTCCATATAACTGATATATGTTGTCACTGAATCTATTGGTTTATAAATAATTGATAAACTGGGAGTTAAAGCACTTTCATCATAATGAGTTCTCAAGGTTGTATCACCGTTATAACGTTTATCCTCGATGCTGCTATAAGCTAATCCCACCAGTGCTGACCACTGTTCATTAAAGGTGATATCATCACCGATACTGAAGTTGCTGGTCGTCGTTTTAGACAGGAGATATGGGGAGTATTCGCCATCATATTGCCAGTCTGGCTCATCAACATAGCTGGGCTGAGTCAGGCTAAATGGGCCGAGTTCAACCCTATTTGACCATGCGTTATTACCATCATTTCGCTCTTTATCGCTAAACCTTAAGCCAGTGACCATTTTGTGTGCTATATCGCCAGTATTGAAATCTATATCAATAAAGATAAAGCTGCCCCAAGTATAAGCTTTTCTAGAGGGGGATGCTTTATCAGTTTCTGCGTATTGAGTATAAGTACCGTCAGCATTTATAGTACTGTCTGCAGAGGTGTAATAACGGTCAGTAGTATCAGCTAAGTAACCGGCACGCAGAGACAAGTTTTCATCGATATCCCAAAATAAATTAGTCGCTAATCGCTGATTTTGAGAGTCCTGAATAGCCCACTTTTGACTCCAAAGTAGATCGCTATCGAGTTGTTTGGCTGAGGGGCGTATTGCCTGCTCTCCGAATTCATCATCACCTAAAGACCAACCTGTTTGCAAACCTTTCATGTGGTAGTCACGGTCTGAGCCATCAATTTGTATCAAGAGGGAGTCATTGACTCTCCAATCAAAGGCGAAGCTAGCAAAATTTAGTTCTAAATCTTGATCTTTTGTCGCTGTTTCACCATCTTGTGTGAGCACATTGAAACGATATCCAAATTTTCCTTCTTGATCTATTTGGCCACCAAAATCACCATGCAAATAAACGTTGCTACCACTGGTATTGCCAACAGTCACTGAATTCAAACGTTCTTCGGTGGGGCGTTTAGTGACATAGTTAACCATGCCACCGATATTACCGGCACCATAGAGAAAGCCTGATAATCCAGTCAATACTTCGACTTGTGCTACTTCCTGCATACTGGCACCATGATCGGGTCTGTCGAGAAAAACACCGTTTCTAGATGCTCTTCGGGTAGCAAAACCTCGAGAAAATATTTTGAATTCATTATTCTGCGCTTGTGGTCGGTTAACCTGAATTAAAGGGTTAATTTTGAAAACTTGATCTGTGCTCGTTGCTTGTAAATTTTGTAATAAGTCTTCAGAAATAACATTAATAGAATATGGCGTATCTTGCAGTTTTCGACCCTGCCAGATGCTAACATTAGCCACGCCATCGCTGATATAACCATCTTCGGCACTGCCATCCTTTAAGTCATCACTTTGTATTATGGCAGTAGCTAATGTGTTCACTCGTCTCGTTTGCTGCACTTTCTGTACAACATACCGACCGGGAGATTGTGCAATAGCCACTAAATCAAAAGGGGTTAACAATTGCGCTAGTATTGACTCTATGTTGGCGGTGGTGGTCATTGGCTGACATTGTTTGTTTTTAGTTAAACTAATATCAGCACTAATATATATGCCTGCTTGCTCGGCAACATTGTAGATACAGTTTGCCAAGTTATCAGCGTTAATATTGATGTTATAATTACTGGCAGTTACACGCGGTAATTCATTTTCTGAGGCCTGTACTGCTGAGCTTAAGGTAAAAGTTGCCAAGGCAATTTTTGTGGCGAGGGCTATCGCAGATAAAGCGATGTTATGATGCGTTTTCAATGTTATTCCTTGTAAAAATGTATGATTAATTAATGGTTTCTACTTAGGAATCGTATGAGAAAAAAAATAGTGCAAAAATAATAGTCATTAGTTTGTAAAGAGTGACGTTTGTTAGTGAATACGCGTCCACCAAAGTAAGTGCTGGTGTACTGTTACTGGTAAACTTTGCGCTATCATTTGTAAACTGGCTTCAAGATCAAAAATAGGGAATATGCCTACTACTCGTAACTGTGCAGCCTGCTCACTTAAGGTGATAATACCAGTATGGTAGCGTTCTAATTGACGACAAAAGTCAGCCAACGATATATTCTTAGCGCGTAGTTCTCGCTGTTGCCAAGCCAAGCTGTCAGTTTCGGCAGCCGTAATAACACTAAAACCATACTCCGTAATAGTGACTTGCTCACCCGCGCTAAGTATTACGCGCTGTTGGTTATAATCAACAGCGACGCGACCTTTAAAAACACGTAATTGACTATCATCATTATTCTGCTCAATAGAAAACTCGGTGCCTAACGCGGTATACGTAATAGGTTTTGAGGCTAAGGTAGCGCTAACAAAGAAAGGTCGTTGACTGTCTGCGGCGGTATTTATATAAACTTCGCCCTGATAAAGCGCTAGTTCTCGCTTATGTGGATTGAAAAGCACGTCTATTGCGCTATTGGTATTTAACCAAAGGTGGCTGCCATCGCTGAGTTTTTGCTGACGTGTTTCACCTACTGCCGTTTGATATTGTGCTTGCCTGCTGTAAACATATTGTCTGAATTTCCTTATGTCAGAACTAAACTGCCAAGTAAAACCAATCACTGCGGCAACAGCAAAGCTTTTAAGCATGCTTCTACGTGAAAAGCTTTGGCTAGGCTGATGTAAATTAGTGAGTGTGCTACTGGCAATATCAACCTGTCCTGTGTGTTCACTTTGCCTGGCCTGTCCCGTTTTTTTGAAGGCATCAAAGGTTTGGCTAACGGTCAGTATTTTTTGCCACGCTAATTTATGCTCGTCTTGCTGCAGCCATGTATTAAACTCTTGCTGTTGGGCGTTAGGTTGGTTATTAAGCTCAGCTTGCTCTCGCTGAATAAACCAAAGTGCTGCTTGTTCTAGAGCGGCATCTGATGTTGTTGTCTGTTGGTTCTTAGTTAGAGTATTCGTTACTGTATTCGTTAAGGTATTACTCATTGTGCTAGTCACGTCGTTAGTCGCATTAGCCATCGCATTAGTAATCACATTAGTCATCAGTAATGCCATCCATTAACTTGGCTAATTTGACCAAGGCAATAGCCATATAATTATTAACACTGCGTAATGAAATACCTTGTTTAGTGGCTATTTGCTGATAGCTTAAGCCATCAAGTTGCGCAAGAATAAATACCGTGGCAACTTTATCAGGTAATTGACTGAGCAATTTGTCAATTTCAAAAAGTGTTTCTAACAAGTTATGTTGCTGCTCAGGGCTAATAGCTATAGCTTCTGGCCTGAGTGCCAATACGTCGAGATAGGCACGCTCAACTTGTTGTCGACGCCAAAAATCAACGCATAAACCTGACGCAACACGCGATAAATAATTACGCGCACCTGACTTATCACCGCAATTATCAACAAAATACTTAGGTTTTTTTAACAAGTTGATAAACGCGTCTTGCGCTAAATCGGCGGCATCGGCACTATTATGAAGCTTACGATTTAATAACCTAAATAGCCAAGTATGGTGTTCTTGATAGAGGGATCCAATAGCAGCTTTTTCTACGGCAGGCACACACAGCCTCAACAATAAAGTAAATGAGAATGATTGTCATTATACTTTTGTTGAGGGCAGATGCAAGGGGTGAACGAGTTACAGGGCGCTGAAATAAGCTACAGAGTAAAAAACTGGCGCTAGTGGATAGCGCCAGTTTTTACTGTCAGCGATAGCTTAATTTTTTAATTAGAATTGATAGAATTTACGTTAAAAATTATACTTTACACTGGCATTTACTCTACGCTCTTCTCCATAGAAACAGCCCCAAGTACAAACGGCAACATAAGTTTTATCGAATAGGTTATTAGCATTAAGTTTAAAGATCCAGTCAATATATTGGTAACTAATCATGGCGTCAACTGTAGTATAAGCCGGCACTAATATCTCAGCTGACGGGCCAGTGCTGCTGCCAACATATTTAACTCCAGCTCCTACGGAAAGGCCCGCTAGTTGTAAGTTGGTAAAGTTGTAATCGGTCCACAAAGAAAGCTGATTGTAAGGTATACCTCGCTGGCGTTCATCAATTTCATCAACAACATTGCTCTGGGTGGTTCTGGCATCAATATAGGAGTAGGCTAACAATAAGTTAGTGTTATCTCCTATGGATGTTTTTGCCTCTAGTTCAAAGCCTCGTGATCGAACTTCGCCTGTTTGTACCTCAAACTCTTCATCTGTCGGATCTTGGGTTAATACATTTTGTTGGGTCAACTCATAAATAGAGGCTGTGATCAACGTATTACTGCTAGTGGCTTGATAACGTAATCCTGCTTCGTACTGCTGTCCTGTGGTGGGTACAAAGCGGTTATTGTGCTTGTCACGGCCAGTCTGTGGTTGAAAAGACTCACTGTAACTAAAGTAGGGTGCTAGGCCATTGTCGGCCAAATATATTAAGCCGGCTCGACCGGTAAAAGCATCAGCTGTAGTTTTTACTTTAGGGGTATCAGTAAATAGCCAACTCTCGATAAGCTCCGACCATTCCTGACGTCCGCCCAAAGAGATCAGCCACTTCTGGTCAATCGTAATTTGATCCTGTAGGTAAACGCTGTATAACTTGGTGGATTCAGCCCAGGATCTTGGCGATACTACAGGCTCACCCAGCGGCTCGCCATAAACTGGGTTAAATAGGTTCAAATCGCTAATTGTTCTTCTATGACGGGCGCTGTCGTGATAGCCGTCAGTATAATCTAGCCCTAATAACAGTGTCTGCTCAATGCGGTCACTCTTTAGTTTATATTCTAGATTAAGATCCGTGGCTAATATATCGGTAGAGTCTGCGCGATTCTGCGCCCAGCGACTGGCAACACCTGAAATTTCATCGAATTGACTTAGACCTACCTGACCAACTTTTACTTTTGTTTCCATATAGCGAGTATTGTTACGTAGGGTTAACACCTCACTGAAATGATGCTCAAACAGATAGCTAACAGACTTAGTCTCGGCATCAAATTTGGTGAAATCTGGTTCACCGGTCAAAAGGTTACGTGATATCTTGCCATTGACACTCTCTTCGACTGTACCAATAACGGGTAAACCATAAATTTGCGCCGTCAATAGTTTTTCATAGCTGGCCAATAGCGTGAGATTACTCTTGTCAGAAATATCCCACCGAATGGCCGGTGCGATATAAGTTTTGTTCTTGTCGATGTAGTCGGTCATAGCCTCGCTGTCGCGATCTAGTACGGTTAAGCGGTAAGACCAATCACCATCCTCAGTGATAGTGTCGCTAAAATCTAAGGTCAACTGGCGAAGATTTTGGTTACCTAAAGCAATGCCTACTTCAAAGAGAGGTTCAATCGTAGGGCGTTTACTTACCGTGTTGATAATACCGCCTGGGGAGGCCTGACCGTAGAGGAGTGAAGATGGACCTTTTAACACTTCTAACCGCTCAAGACCATAAGGCTCTATGGCACCGTCATAAACATTTACTTGAGCCCTAAGGCCATCGCGATAGATGCTACCGTCTGATCCCGAAGCACTAAACCCCCTGATAGTAAAATTATCTACACTGGCATCGGCACCAACCATATTATTTACCCCGGCGCTATATGCCAATACATCGCTAGCGCTTTCGGCTTGAATCGCGGTTATAAATTCACTGGAGACTACCGAGATAGATTGTGGTGTTTCAATAATCGCGGTGTCGGTTTTAGTGCCTGTGGAACTGCGTTTGGCAATGTAACCGTTAACAGGGCCTGTAGCAGTTTCTTGCAAACCACTTACTTGTGCAGTAGCTAAAACATTAGTCACACTGACAGGTGCGAGTAAATAGCTGCCATCATTTTGTTTGACCGCCTGCAAGCCAGTATTTTTCAATAATTTCAGTAAAGCTTGCTCTACCGATAATGTCCCCGTAATACCCGTACAGCGTTTGCCTTGAGTTAATTTAGCATCAGCACTGAGAAGAAGACCCGATTGTGCGGCGAAATTGTTTAAACACTTGGCCAATGGCGAAGCTTCAATACGATAATTTTGGCTGTTAGCTGAGGGTTGTTGCGCCATGGCATTGGCTGATAGTGTAATGGCGGCCCCACAGGCGAGTTTTATTGCTAAGGCCAGTGGTGTGGTTTTATTTATATATTTAGCGTTGTACTTGGCTATAGCTAGCTGAGTAGTCATAATTGTTGTTCCCTAAGTTTAAGTTATGTTTAAGTTTTTTGATTTGATTTTCTTCAATTACTAAGGAATCGAATCAGCACTCAAAAAGGGGAACCTGTTTTTTAATTATTTTTACTATTGGTTAGTGCAACAAGTGCTGGCTCCAAGAGAATATGCGTCCTGCATTCTCTAAATAAGTGGCATCCATGCCACGTCCGAGCAGTGACTGCGGGAATGACGATAAATACAGTGTGAGGATACTGTGTGAGAAAAGCCACTATTTGGCTTCACTGTTATTTAGGCTCAATAGTGACCCACCATGGCAATATTTTATTTACTTGTATCGGCAAGCTATTGCTGATCATAGCCAATGTTTTATCGGTATCATTAATCGGGAAGGATCCCATAATGCGTAGTTGGGCTATTTCAGGTGACACGCTTAAATAACCTGTTCGGTAACGACCAAGCTGTTCAATGAATTTAGCCAAAGTAATTTCTTCGGCGAATAATAACCCTTGTTGCCAACTAATTTGTTTAGTATTGGCTGGCGCTAAAGTTTGAATGTTTTCATTGCTGATTATGACTTTTTCACCTGCTGCAACTATGTACTGCGTTGAAATTAAGTCTGGTGTCGGAATATGCTCTTGCTCGTTTTTTGCTCTATAAATAGCCACTCGACCATCAAAAACACTTAATTGAACCTTATTGTCATTAAACTGGCGTACGCTAAAACGAGTACCTAAAGCACGTAAACGGGCAACTGAGGTGTTTACTTCAAAATCACGTCGATCTTTGGCGGTATCTATTAATATTTCACCGCGAACTAAGTCAATTAGGCGTAGTTTGTTATCATAATGAACATTAATGGCACTGGCGGTATTTAGGCTAATTTGGCTGTTATCGGCCAAGTTAATATGGTCAATTTGTCCAATATCGGTAGCATAATCATTAACATAACCCGCAAACGAAGCCTGTAAAGCCGATCCAAACGGTGTATGTTGGTAACCTGCCCAGGTGACCAAAGCACTGAGTGGCAATAGGGATAATAGTTTTAAACTATTGCGGCGTGATTGTCTGGCTTGTTCTGGGCTGCCTAAGGCATTAAGTGCTACGTTATGGTGTTCGCTGTGGCGAATGTTGGCAAATTGCTGACTTACGCCATCAACAAAGTGCCAAGCTTGCTGATTGTTTTTTGATTGCAGCCATAATTTAAAATCATGTTGTTCTTGGTTGTTGATTTCGCCATCAGCAAATAAAGCAAACCATTGTGCGGCTTGCTGTAAACGCTGGTGATCAACTTTGTTGTTGACAGAGGTAGCAGTCATCATCGCTTAGTATATTCTTCCGCGTTTCTGGCCGCTAAAATGGCCATTTTTAACATGGCTTGCGCCATATATTTTTTAACCATGCGTTCAGACACCTCTAATTCAAGAGCAATGTCCTTATAACGTTTACCCTCCAATTGCGATAACCAAAAAGCACGAGCTACTTTTTCAGGTAACTTGGCTAACATATTGTCAACTTGCACTAGGGCTTGAATTATATTGTGCTTATATTCGGGTGATTGCTCGTCTTCGTGTTTGCATTCGGCTAAGGCTTCATAAAAAGCATGCTCTATTTGTTGTCTGCGCCATAAATCAGTACACATACCTCTAGCCACGTGGCTTAAATAAGCACGGGCACCTGAGTTGCTATCAAAAAATTTAGGCTTTGTTATTAAACGTATGAAAGCATCATGTGCCAGATCGGCAGCATCGGCATGATTACTGAGTTTACGATTAAATAATTGGTATAACCAAGAGTGATGGTTTTGATAAAAAGTATTGATATTACGAGTATCTACAGTTGCTAAAGCTGCTTCCATGTACCCACGCTACATGCTAAATAAGAATGATTTGCATTATACTTTTGTTAGAGAGAGATGCAAGGGGTGATCGGGCAACCTAAGTAAAGAAAAACTGGTGTGAGTCATTAAGGTATCAAAAAACAACAAAAATAAATATTTTTTGTTCTATTTTAAGCTATTTTCAGTCACTTTTTGGGATGACGATCCACAAAAGTCCACAAATTCATCTACTTCCTACAATTCTTTGTTCAGCCCCTATTTTTACTGGTGTTTTGACCAGTACTGGTATCGTTCATTTTACCGATTCTTTGCTTGACATAAGTTTGCTTTAGTCACTAAACTACATCAATGTGGTAAAAAGTGGGTAATTGTGGATCTTGACGTTACCTAATAAAAAAAGTAACAAAAAAAGTAATAAGAGAAGTAACAAAAGCAGCAGCAAAATAAGCAACAAAAAATAAGCTAATAAGGTCAATGTAAAAACATGTTTAGAGGCGCTAGCGCAATCACACTTGATAGCAAAAATAGAATCACGGTACCGACAAAGTATCGTGAGGAGTTATTGACTGATTGCCAAGGGAAAATGATTTGCACGGTGGATATTCAACACCCGTGTTTATTGTTGTATCCCTTGCCTGAATGGGAAGAGATTGAGCTGAAACTTTGTAACTTATCAAGTATGAATCCACAAGAGCGTTTATTACAACAAGTTTTACTCGGTAATGCTACCGATTGCGACATGGATAAAAATGGTCGTTTATTGATTAATGGCCCATTAAGGCAGCATGCCGCGTTAGAAAAATCGATTATGCTAGTGGGTCAGTTGAAAAAATTTGAAATTTGGAGTGAGTCAGCATGGCAGGCTCAAATGCAACAAGGCATTAGCAAAATTCAATCAGGCGAAATTGAATTAACAGAGCGTTTATTAGATCTATCGCTATAAACGGCTTATTTTTGAAAAACAGTATTCGCAACAGACATCTTTAAAACAAAAATATAAACAGAATATAAATGAAAAGGCAATAAAAATAACAATATGGAAGTAGATAAAACACACATTTCTGTTTTATTGGCCGAGGCGGTTGATGGTTTAAACATCAACCCAGATGGTTGCTATATCGACTGCACTTTTGGTCGTGGTGGCCACTCGTCATTAATTTTATCTCAGTTGTCAAAACAGGGACGATTACTTGCTATTGATCGCGATCCAAGTGCTATTGCGGCGGCAGAAAAATTTAAAGGCGACGAGCGTTTTCATATCGAACATCAAGGTTTTGCACATTTAGCAGATATTGCCGAGCAGCATCAGTTAACTGACAAAGTTGATGGCATATTGCTGGACTTAGGTGTTTCTTCCCCGCAACTTGATGAAGCAGAGCGTGGCTTTAGCTTTATGAAGGATGGCCCGTTAGACATGCGCATGGATACCACTCGCGGACAAACTGCAGCTCAGTGGTTAGCGATTGCCGATGTAGAAGATATTACTTGGGTACTAAGAACTTTTGGTGAAGAAAAACACGCTTGGCGGATTGCTAACGCCATTGTTGATGCCCGAGAAGAAACGCCGTTTACCCGTACCAGCCAGTTGGCAAAGTTGATCAAAACCACGGCGCCACAACGAGAAATTAAAAAGCATCCTGCGACGCGAAGTTTCCAAGCCATTCGCATGTATATCAATAGTGAATTAGAACAAATAGAAAAGGCATTAGCAGCGTCATTAAATGTGCTTAATGAAGGCGGGCGGTTAGTCGTTATTAGTTTTCATTCATTAGAAGATAGATTAGTAAAACAATTTATGAGAAAGCATTCACAAGGTAAGCAAGTACCGCGCGGGTTACCTATCAGTGAAGCTGAATTGAATAAGGGCAAAAAATTACAATTAATTGGTCGTAAATTAAAACCGAGCAAAACTGAAGTAGAGATAAATGTTCGTTCACGTAGCTCAGTGCTGCGTATAGCACAGCGTTTAGAAAAAATTGCTGATTAGTGATGCCAAGGCAACAAGTTTCACCACGAAAAAATGTGCTGCCCGTCGATATTTGGCAAGACATTGTAGGTCATTTCGTCAGCTACCTGTTGTTAGCTATGGTGGTTTTATCAGCATTTTCGGTGATTTATTACACCCATTTGAATAGGCAAACTACCAGTGAATTAGAGATTTTGTTAACCGAGCGAGACGAGTTAGACATTGAATGGCGTAATTTATTGTTAGAGCAGAATTCTTTGGCGGAGCACAGCGCCATAGAAAGTAAGGCGAGAAAACTACTGAATATGAAACGACCTGATGCTAATTCAGAAGTCATTATTACTTTAAAGTAGCAGCACTATAAAAACAAAGTAATAGCAGAATAAAAATAAATGAGTAAAAAAGTGAGTACCAGCGTGAGCAAAAAAGCAAGCAATCGCAGCAGTCAACCAACAACAACCGCATGGCGTTATTACGTGGTGTTGGCTATTGTTGCCTTGATTTATGCTGGGCTGTTAGCGCGTAGTGCTTATATTCAAATTATTGAACCCGATATGTTGAAAAAACAGGGTGATATGCGCTCGCTACGAACAGCCGCTAATACGGTGCAACGAGGTTCTATTGTTGATAGAAACGGTGATGAATTAGCCATTAGTGTCCCTGTTGAAACAGTGTGGGCTGATCCTAAAATTATCATGGACAATAACGCCATGACGATGACTGAACATTGGCAAGCGTTGGCCGATGTTTTGGGGAAGGATGTTAATAAATTAACGACGCGTGTTATACGTAACCCTAGAAAACGTTTCGTTTATCTTGAACGAAAAATCTCTCCCGCCATGGCTAATTATATTCGTGAGTTGAAAATTCCGGGTATTCATCTTCGTAAAGAATCAAAACGTTTTTACCCAACAGGCGAAATTAGTGCCCATGTTGTTGGTTTTACTAATGTTGATGATAAAGGCATTGAAGGGATTGAGCGAGTTTATGATCAACTACTCACGGGCAAAGGTGGCGCAAAACGTTTTAGAAAAGATGCTAAAGGCCGTAAAATTGAAATACTTTCGGTAAAAGAAGCTCAAGCCGCCCAAGATATCACCTTAACTATTGATCAACGTATTCAGGCCATTGCTTACAAGGAGCTTAAGGGGGCGGTGCAAGCTTTTAAGGCGACCTCTGGCTCGGTCGTTGTGGCGGATATTCACACCGGTGAAATTCTAGCGATGACCAATAGCCCATCGTATAACCCAAATAACCGTCGTAATACCGCTATTCATCGTTTTAGAAATAGGGCGATCACCGATATTTACGAACCGGGCTCAACCATGAAGCCATTAACGGCTTTAACGGCGTTAGAGTTTGGCTCGGCTAAGGTGAATACTGTTATAGATACTAGCCCCGGTTGGATGCGTTTAGGTGGCAGGCGCGTTAATGATCCTATTAATCGCGGTAAACTTTCCATTGAAGATATTTTAGTGACTTCATCAAATATGGGCACCACTAAGTTAGCGCTGTCAGTGCCGAAGAATTTTTTACTTGATAAGTTTTTTGATGCTGGTTTTGCTGATAGTACAGGAACAGACTTAATTGGTGAAAGCTCTGGCATGATGCATGACCGGCAGCGTTGGTCAAAGTTTGAGTTAGCGACACTTTCTTGGGGCTATGGCTTGGCCATTACTCCGATGCAATTAGCGCGCTTTTATGCCACGTTAGCCAATGGTGGTATCAAACGAGAGTTATCTATCATTAAAGGTGAGAAAAAACTAGGTGAGCGAGTATTTTCTAAGAAAAATTCATTAGCCATTACGCAAATGCTTGAAACGGTAGTGGATCATCATGTACAAAAAGCGAAAGTGGACGGTTATCGTGTTGGCGGTAAAACCGGTACTTCCTTCAAAGCCGTTGCGGGTGGTTATGGTAACGACTACGTTGGTTTATTTGCTGGCGTTGCGCCAATTTCCGATCCTAAAGTGGTCGTTGTGGTGGTGATTAACGATCCTGGCGGCGACTTGTATCATGGCGGTGAAGTCGCGGCACCGGTATTTTCACGAGTAATGCAAGGGGCGCTGCGAGTATTAAATGTTGCCCCTGACTCAAGTGCAAAATTAGCGTCGAGCAATGAGCTTCGAGTATCGAAAAGTACGCAAAAAATAGCTAAGCAGGAGGCGAATGATGTCTAAGCCTTTAATCACCTCTATCAAACAAGTTTTAGCTGACATTGGTATTAACTTGCCTGCGCATATAAAGCTTGTCGAGCAACAAGGTCATTTGTCTAATGACAGCCGTACTATTAGCCAAGGTGATATTTTTTGCGCGGTTATTGGTCAAGCCCAAGACGGCCGCCAATATATTGCTAGCGCTATTGAAAGCGGTGCCAGTTTAATTATCAGTGAATGTCAGCAACAAACTGATCATGGTAAGGTTAGCGTTATTGCCGCTGGTGATGAACAAGTGGCGGTGGTGAGTTTTTATCAGTTAAACACTCAGCTGTTTGCACTTGCTAGTGCTTATTATCAAGCCCCTCAACGTAAAATGACCATGATTGGCATTACCGGCACTAACGGTAAAACCAGTACCAGCCACTTATTGGGTCAGGTATTAAGCCAGTGTCAAAATTCTTGCGCCATCATAGGCACAAACGGTGCGGGTATTCTAAACAATAAAAGCGATTATAAAAAGAGTAATAAAAGCGATAACTTAAGTGAGGACTTAAACGACAACACTCTCACTGAACTTGCTAACACCACACCCAGTGCCACCGATTTAATGCAGTTTTTTCATGATTTTGCTGAACAAGGGGCAAGTCATCTTGCCATGGAAGTGTCTTCCCACGCCCTTGAGCAAAAACGCGTTAGCGCCGATATTTTTGATATTGCGGTCTTTACTAATTTAAGTCGAGATCATCTCGACTATCACGGCACTATGGCTGATTATGCTGCCGCTAAAAGACAGTTATTTACCCATGATAAGAAACAAATTGCCGTACTTAATGATGATGATGAGCAAGTTCAAGCTTGGCTAGCGCAATGGCCAACGCCAGAGAAGCTTTGGCTGTACGGTCGCAGTGAAAACGTTTGCCAACATGTGCAGTTTGTGACGGCTAAGAATATTAACCATCACAGCCACGGTGTAGCTTTTACCCTAAGCACTCATCTTGGTGATATTGATATTCATAGCCCGTTATTGGGTGATTTTAATATTGATAACTTACTGGCTGTGATCAGTGTCTTATTGATAGAGGCTATACCACTAACCGTAATCGCCGCGCAAGTTGTCAATGTTAACGCTATTGCTGGGCGTATGGAGCGTTTTTCTACCAGCAGTAAATGCAGCAAAACAGCAACCGCGGTCGTCGATTATGCCCACACGCCTGATGCCTTAAAAAAAGCGCTTATTGCTTGTCGCCAACATTGTCATGGCGAGTTATACGTTGTTTTTGGCTGCGGTGGCGATAGAGATAAAGGTAAGCGAGCATTAATGGCACAGGCGGCTGAAAAATATGCCGATTGTCTGGTGGTAACCAGTGATAATCCGCGTACAGAAGCACCGATGAGCATTATAGAAGATGTGCTGTCAGGTCTAGCAAATAAGGCGGATGCCACGGTTATTGAAAATAGAAAACAAGCGGTTTTAGTGACCTTAGCTAAAGCACAACCAGAAGATGTGGTCTTGCTAGCAGGCAAGGGACATGAAGATTACATCGTTATTGGTAAAGAAAAAATAGCTTATAACGAGCGCCAAGTGGTGATGGACTTTTTTAATGATCACGACGCTAATCAGGGCGCTTTGCCTACAGGTGAGCAAGTATGATCACACTCGACTTAACAAGTTTAGCAACTGCCGCCAATGGTCAGTTAGTTGGTGATGAAGCTTTAGCGGCATTAACGGTTGACAATTTAGTGATCGACTCGCGCGCGATTAATGTTCAAGAAAGCTCAGCGGAAAAAGAAAGCAATGTTTTTTTAGCGTTAAAAGGGCCAAGTTTTGATGGCCATCGTTTTGTGAAACAAGTGATTGAAAAAGGTTGTCAGGTGATTATTGTTGATCACCAACTTAACGATATTGATAGCAGCCAAGTTGCCCAAATTATTGTTGATGATACCCGTATCGCCTTAGGTAAAATTGCCGCTTTTGTTAAAGCGCAAGTTGCCCCTAAAACCATCGGCATTACTGGCAGCAGTGGTAAAACCACCGTTAAAGAAATGTTAGCGGTTATTTTATCGCGTTTGGGTAAGGTGCTTGCCACCGAAGGTAATTTCAATAACGATATTGGCGTGCCACTGACATTATTACGGTTATCTCAAGATGATGATTTTGCCGTGATTGAAATGGGCGCGAATCATATTGGTGAAATTGCGTACACAACAGCGTTAGTTAAACCTGATATTGCCATGATCAACAATATTGCCGCTGCACATTTAGAAGGCTTTGGCGATTTATGTGGTGTTGCTCGCGCTAAAGGCGAAATTTTTTCGGCTTTATCCGCTGAGGGGGTTGCGCTATACAATAAAGATACCAAATACACCAGCAAATGGCAGTGGCGCTTAACCAATAAACAAGTGCGTACTTTTTCCTGTGCTAATGCTAACAGCGCTGGCCGTTCCGTTAACGCTGATGTAACAAGCCATAATGTTCGTTTAGATAATCATGGTTGCGCTAGTTTTGATTTACAAACCCCTATTGGCGCCTGTGCCATTACCCTTACGGTGCCCGGTAAACATAATGTTTGTAACGCCGTTGCTGCTGCCGCTGCCGCGATAGAATGTGGCGCTAGTTTAAGCGATATTCGACTTGGTTTAGCTGAAATGGCACCGGTTAAGGGCAGGTTGAATATTCATCAATTAGATAAAAGTTTAACTTTGATTGATGATACTTATAACGCCAATGTTGAATCTATTAAAGCGGCTATCGCGCTGCTAGCTAATTATTCAGGGCAACGCATTTTAGTGCTGGGTGATATGGCCGAGCTCGGCAGTGACGCCCGTAGTTATCATCAAGAAGTGGGTGAATATGCGAAAGAGCAGGGCATTGATGTCCTCTTTACTTTAGGTGTTTTAAGTCAGAACACCAGTGATGCTTTTGCCCGAAAAAATACCGCTACTAGCGAGCACTTTAGTGATAGAGCAGAGCTCTGTGCACAATTATTTGCCTTAGTAGCCGCTGAAAAACAAACAAATAACAGCCAGATTTTAGTCAAAGGCTCTCGTAGCGCTCATATGGAATATGTCGTTGAAGATATTATTAGTTGGCATGTTAATCAAAATAAAGAGAATCAAAGCCAACATATTAATCCTAATAAACAGGACAATTCCTAATGTTACATTGGTTAGCCGAATATTTAACCCAATACTATAGCGCGTTTAACGTCTTTTCTTACCTTACCTTTCGCGCCATCGTCAGCACATTAACGGCGTTATTTATTTCGCTATATTTTGGCCCTAAATTGATCCGTTATTTGCAAAAAATGCAAATAGGTCAAACGATACGCGATGATGGCCCTGAAAGTCATTTGTCTAAATCGGGTACGCCAACGATGGGGGGCATACTTATTTTAGCGTCAATCGTTATTAGCGTTCTGCTGTGGGCAGATTTAAGTAATGTCTATGTTTGGGTGGTGCTGTTTGTGGTGGTGAGCTTCGGCGTAATAGGTTTTGTTGATGATTACCGTAAAGTTATTCGTAAAGACTCGAACGGCTTAATTGCCAAGTGGAAATATTTTTGGCAAACAGTGGCCGGCTTAGCGACGGCAGTATTTTTGTATCAAATATCGCATCCGGAGCAAACTTTTTTACTGATCCCTTTTGTTAAAGATGTCATGCCGCAATTAGGTATGCTTTATATTGTTATGACCTATTTTGTTATTGTTGGTACCAGTAACGCCGTTAACTTAACCGATGGTTTAGACGGCTTAGCCATAGTGCCAACCATTATGGTAGCAGGAGCATTTGCCTTATTTGCTTATGTTACCGGCAATGTTAATTTTGCGGGTTATCTGCACATTCCTTATATCGGTATGACCAGTGAATTGGTGGTGGTATGTACCGCAATAGTTGGCGCAGGGCTAGGATTTTTATGGTTTAACACTTATCCAGCCCAAGTTTTTATGGGCGATGTGGGCTCGTTGTCATTAGGTGCTGCCTTGGGCGTTATTGCCGTGTTAGTTAGGCAAGAGTTGGTATTGTTTATTATGGGTGGGGTTTTTGTTATCGAAACCGTGTCGGTTATTTTACAGGTTGGCTCTTATAA
>Ga0209826_1000415_pt1 | contig 31466 bp, 28 predicted proteins | sample GOMGulsemesocosm_5_FD_184637 | JGI IMG/M metagenome (GOLD analysis project Ga0209826, IMG submission 184637) | Methane-oxidizing microbial communities from mesocosms in the Gulf of Mexico - GOM15C Gulf of Mexico (SPAdes) (version 2) | ecosystem: Environmental > Aquatic > Marine > Cold seeps... | reverse complement strand
GGCCGCCTCGAACAGCAGCGCAACAAACACGCCACCGACCAGACCATAGCGCAGAGGCACGCGGGTGTTGGGCACCGCAACAAAGATCAGCGTAAAGGCAGCGATGCTGAGCAGGACTGGCAGCAACAGCAGGACCTGACTCCAGACCGACCCCAAGAGTGCGCCCTGCTGAAACAGCGAGATGGAGGCGATATAGGTGCTGACGACAAACCCGGCGCCGAGCAGCAACGGCCCGATACTCAGTACCGCCCAGTACAGCAGGAAGCTCGACAGACCCCGGCGTGGCTGACGAATGCGCCAAATGGCGTTAAACGCCTTCTCGATGTTCACCAGCATCAGCAACGCGGTAATCATCAACAGCGCGACACCCACACCGGTCAACTGCCGGGCCTGGGTCGAAAACGCGCTCAAATGGCGCTGCAAGGCTTCGCCGCTGGCAGGCAAGAAATTCTTGAAGATGAACGCCTCAACCTGCCCGCCCACCTGATCGAACGCCGGGATGGCCGCCAGCATGGCGTAGGCCACCGTCATGACCGGCACCACGGCAAACAGCGTGGTATAGGTCAACGCGGCCGCATTCTTGATGCAATTGTCTTCGAGAAAGCGGCGCACCAGATAACGAACGAAATGCAAAAACAGATTCAGTTGGCGCGGCATTCCATCTCCCTGACAGCCCGAGGCATTAACGCTTAGAATACCCCCCAACCCTGACTCAGGCCACCGTCACACGGAGCACCTCCCGATGACCACTACCATCTTTCACAATCCGCGCTGTTCCAAATCCCGTCAGGCACTGGAACTGCTCGAGCAGCGTGGTACCGAGATCGACATTGTTCGCTATCTGGAAACCCCGCCGGACGCCGCCACCCTGGTTGACCTGCTCGAACGCCTGGGGCTCAGCGCCCGCGAACTGATGCGCAAGGGCGAAGATCCCTATAAGGAACTGAATCTGGACAACCCCGAGCTGAGCGAAGCGCAGCTTGTGCAGGCCATGGTCGACTACCCGAAGCTGATCGAACGTCCGATCGTCATCCATGACGGCAAGGCGGTTATCGGACGCCCGCCCGAGCGCGTGCTGGAGCTGTTCGCATGAGCCAGTCCGGGTACGTTCTAGTGCTGTATTACAGCCGTCATGGCGCAACCGCCGAGATGGCGCGACTGATTGCCGAGGGTGTCGAGCAGAGCGGTATCGAGGCGCGGGTTCGCACGGTGCCGCCGGTTGCGCCCGAGACCACAGCCAGCCTGCCACCGGTGCCGGAAGATGGCGCCATATATTGCACCAGCGACGACCTCAAGCACTGCTCGGCACTGATTCTTGGCAGCCCGACCCGCTTCGGCAACATGGCTGCCCCGCTCAAGCATTTTATTGATGGCACCAGCAGCCTGTGGCTGGCCGGCAACCTGAACGGCAAACCGGCTGCGGTATTCACCTCCACCGCCAGCCTGCATGGCGGCCAGGAAGCCACGCTGCTGTCGATGCAGTTGCCGTTGCTGCACCACGGCATGCTGCTGGTCGGATTGCCGTACAGCGAAAGTGCGCTGACCGAAACCCGCGGCGGCGGCACGCCCTACGGTGCCAGCCACCATGCCGGCGCACAGGGCGAACGCCGTCTGGACAACCACGAAAGCCAGCTGTGCCGCGCACTCGGCAAACGGGTCGGCAGCATCACCCGCCAGTTGGCAGCAGGAGCACAGATCGGTGGCTAGAGAGAAAAAACCCCTGCCGTCGCTGGCCTACCTGCAACCGCGCTGCCGCGTCAGCCGGCTGATCGCGCTGGTCGGCTATGCCGGACTGGTGCTTGGCATGCTCGGCTACAACCTGCTGGTGGCCGATCTGCACGGCGCCAATCCGGTGATTATCATTGGCGTTCAGCTGCTGCCACTGCTGATCTTCCTGCCCGGCATTATCACCGGCCACGTGCGCACCCACGCCTGGCTCAGTTTTGCCATCAACCTGTATTTCATTCAGGGCGTGCTGATCTGCTTTCAGCCCGGGCGCCTGGGCTACGGGCTGTTCATGGCCGGGTTCAGTGTGCTGTATTTCGTTGCGGCGCTTTACTACATCCGCTGGAGCTTTCAGGCGCAACGCGTCGAGCGAGGGGAAACCTGAGCGGAGCCGCCCGGGCAGATACGCGGGAGCTGCGACTACCAGCCCATCTCCCGCTTGACGAAGGGAATGGTCAGACGGTGCTGATCGCGCAGCGATGCCTGATCCAGCGTCTCTAGCGCGGCAAACAGCTCACCCATGCCGCGGGCACCCCGACTGAGAATGTAGCGAGCAACATCGTCGCCCAGTTGCAGGCCGCGCTGGGCCGCACGCAACTTAAGCACCTCCTGCTTGCCCTCATCGTCCAGCGGCTGCAGCTGGAATACCAGCCCCCACCCCAGTCGCGACTCGAGATCGGGCAGCTTCAGCCCCAGCGCTCTGGGTGCAGCCGCAGCAGCCACCAGCAGTCGACCGCCCTGCTCACGCAGGCGGTTGTAGAGATGGAACAGCGCCTCTTCCCAGTCAGGCCTGCCGACCACTGCCTCCAGCTTGTCCAGACACAGCAAGTCGACCGACTCCATCCCTTCCAGCAGCAGCGGACCTTCGTCAGCCAGCTCATCGAGCGGCAGATACATGGCCAATCCGCCCTCGTCTGCCAGCGCATGACACGCCGCCTGCAGCAAGTGGGTGCGACCGGTACCCTCGGTTCCCCAAAGAAACAGGCAACACTCAGGCACCGCCGACTGCAACGAAGCGAACGCGCGGGTTGCAGCCAGCACGGTGGCATTGGGCCCCGGGTAGTAGCTGGCGAAGGTCGCCTCGTCCCTCAGTTTAATCCCCAGGGGCAGTTGAACGGGTTGTCCTGCAGACATCAGCGCTGCTCTTCCTCATCCAGTTCGACACGCACGGTGTCGACTTCATAATTTTCCGCCAACGGTTCGCCATAGGCGGCCGAGGCGCGATAGTGCCGATAGGCATGGCGCAGCAGCACCATGACAACCGCCGCAATCGGCAGCGCCAGCAGGATACCGACAAAACCGAACAACTGCCCGCCGGCAAGGATGGCAAAGATAACGGCGACCGGGTGCAACCCAATACGATCACCCACCAGCAGCGGCGTCAGCACCATCCCTTCAATCATCTGGCCGACACTGAACACCGCTACCACTGCGACCAGATGGAACAGGTCACCAAACTGGAATACCGCAGCGATCAGCGCCGCACAAATACCGACAAAAAAGCCCAGGTAGGGCACGATACTGGCCAGACCGGCGAGCATCCCGATCAGCAGCGCCAGATCCAGACCGACCAGCCAGAGGCCAAGCCAGTAGATAACGCCCAGGCAGGTCATAACCAGCAACTGACCGCGAATGAACGCGCCGAGCACCTCGTCGCACTCTCCCAGCAGCTTGACGATCAGCGGCTCCTGACGACGGGGCAACATCTCACGGCACCGGGCGACGATCACATCCCAGTCGCGCAGCAGGTAAAACCCGACGACCGGAATCATCACCAGATTGGCCGTCCAGGTGACCAGCGCCATGGTCGAACGGGTGGCCTGCGCAATTACCGTAGCCAGCACGCCACCGGTTTTGCCGAGATTGTCGGCAAGACTCTCGCGCACGCTATCGAGCCTGAAGTCAGAGACCTGCACACCAAGCCGTGCTTCAACCCAGGGCAAGGCGGCGCTGTGAAACCAGTCGATCATCGCTGGCACATTCGAGCGCAGGGTGGCGATCTGGTGCCCCAGCAGGGGAATCAGTATCAGCAGCGCCGCGATCAATATGCCCGTCACCACAGCAAAGACCACAACCACGCCGAGGGTGCGGGACAACCCGCGCGCTTCCAGTCGATCAACCAGCGGGTCACCCAGGTAGGCCAGCAGCATGCCAATCAGAAAAGGCGCCAGAATGGGCTGCAGAAAATAGATCAGTGCCAGCAGCGCCGCGAGGCCAGCGGCCCAGTACCAGCGATAGTCCGAGGTCATGGTGTCGTCCTTAAAAGCCTCTGGATAGGCCGACCAAGCGCGACCTGCGCTCAGCGCCAGCGATAATACAGGGTATCGCCCTGCTCTGCCGCCTCCGCTGAAGACGGCACCGTTTCAGCCAGCGACTCCGTCGGCGCCGTTTCGACCTCGGGAGCATCAACCTCGACAAGGCGCTGGTCCAGCATCAACATGCGCTCAAGCTGGGCACGGTCGCCGGCAAAGTCGACGCGGAAGCGTACCTGATCGTCCCGCACCGACAACAGACTTGGCAGCGTCTCCATGCCCAACTGCTGCAAGGTGCGCTGCAGATCGGCAAAGGCGTCAATACTGTTGATGCCGCTGACCTCCAGCACCCAGCCCGCGACCGGCGCAGCGCCGGCTAGGCCGCCCACCGCATACTGCTGGTGTACCTCGGCAGCTACTGCCCGCATCAGCTCGTCGGCCACGGCCAGCGGATCCGGACTCTCAGCCTTGCCGGTCAGCTTGCGATCGTTGAGCCAGAAGGTCCAGCTCAGCGCCCAGCTGTCATCCTCCCGAGCGACTGTCAGCGCCAGCACGCCCTCGCTGGCGTAACGCTGGCTGGCCTCTGCCAGCACCGCCTGATCGGCATCCAGCACATCCTGTTCGCTGACACCGGCACGATCCTGCAGATCGGCAAGCGGTTGAGTCAGCACCACGCCCCGATACCGGGCCGCAGTCTTCAATGCCTGCCCCATTTCACCTGAGGCAGCCAAAAAATCCTGACTGTAAGCGTCGCCTTCTACCGCCCAGACCAGTATGCCGGGCCGATTGCGACCCAGTACCGGCACCTTCGCCTTGCCCAGCGCGTCGCGCAGCAGAAGCGGGTCAAACTCGACACGCAGCGCCCCGTCCTCACCCAGCGAGCCAATCTGTCTGGTCACCTGGCCAGGCTGCGCCAGAATATCGGCCAGCGGACCGCTGTCGACTTTGGCGTTTGCACCGGCAAGCCGCTCCAGCATCACCTGCGCGGCCACCTGCAATTGGGCAGCCTGATCAGCCTCTGCGCGCGGCGGCACATCAACCTGGTACAAGGATTCAACGACTGCAGCCTGCGACAGCAGGGGCAGACAGAGAGAGAAAAGGCCAATACAGGCGTTGCGCAACAGAGGCATGAACACTTCCGTCAGGGTAGCTGGGCGTTCTCACAGCCATGACGCTGCGAAGGTTTTGACCCGCTACATTAAACAAGCCTTGCAGGCGCGGCAACCGGCTTGCCGCAGGCCAGCGCCGCGCAAGGCACGCAGCACGTCGGCAGACCGCGTTCGGCATGGCTCTGCCGGGCATGACTTGGTAGACTATGCCGCTATTCGAAAGCGCCTGCCCGCACAGCAACCAAGGCGTGTCGAGACCTATCCTTTTTTTCACAGTTCGAGATCCGCTCATGAGCAGCCAGACGCCTTCCAAACCCTCGATCAGCTACAAAGACGCCGGTGTGGACATCGCCGCCGGTAACGCCCTGGTCGACCGTATCAAGCACGTTGCCAAGCGCACCGCGCGTCCGGAAGTAATGGGCGGCCTGGGTGGTTTCGGCGCCCTGTGTGAAATTCCCGAAGGCTACCGCCAGCCGGTACTGGTTTCCGGCACAGACGGCGTCGGGCACAAGCTGCGTCTGGCCATGGACCTGAACATGCATGACCAGATTGGCATCGACCTGGTTGCCATGTGCGTCAATGACTTGGTGGTCTGTGGCGCCGAGCCGCTGTTCTTCCTCGACTACTACGCCACCGGCAAGTTGAACGTGGACGTTGCCGCCCAGGTTGTAACCGGCATCGGCGCCGGCTGCGAACTCGCCGGCTGTGCTCTGGTTGGCGGCGAAACCGCCGAGATGCCCGGCATGTACGAAGGCGAAGACTACGATCTGGCCGGTTTCTGCGTTGGTGTGGTCGAAAAGGCCGACATCATCGACGGCAGCAAGGTCATCGACGGCGACACCCTGATCGCCCTGCCGTCTTCCGGCCCGCACTCCAACGGTTACTCGCTGATCCGCAAGATCATCGAAGTCGCCGGTATCGACATCCACAGCACCCAGCTCGACGGCAAGCCACTGAGCGAACTGCTGATGGCGCCGACCCGCATCTACGTCAAGGCCCTGCTGCAACTGATCAAGCAGACTGGCGCCGTGAAAGCCATGGCCCACATCACCGGTGGTGGCCTGCTGGAGAACATTCCGCGCGTTCTGCCGGAAGGCTCGCAAGCAATCATTGATCTGGCCAGCTGGCAGCGTCCGGCCGTGTTCAACTGGCTGCAGGAGCAGGGCAATGTTGACGAAACCGAAATGCACCGCGTGCTGAACTGCGGCGTGGGCATGGTCATCTGTGTGGCTGCGGAACAGGCCCAAGCCGCTCTGCAAAGCCTGCGCGACGCTGGCGAGCAGCCCTGGGTGATTGGCCGTATCGCCAGCGGCGCGGACGGCGCCGAAGCGGTTGTTCTGCAGCACGGCAACTAATATCGTGCGCAGCCGTATTGTTGTCCTGATCTCCGGGTCAGGCACCAACCTGCAGGCACTGATCGACGATCTCGCCGGCGCCGACGCGCCAGCCGAGATCGTTGCAGTCATTTCCAACAAGGCCGAGGCCTATGGACTGGTACGCGCCAGCAACGCCGGCATCCAGACCCGTGCCCTCGACCACCGCGAGTTTGCCGATCGGGTAGCCTTTGATCGGGCGCTGATCGCTGAAATTGACGCCTTTCAGCCGGATCTGGTGCTGCTCGCCGGCTTCATGCGCATTCTCACTGCCGACTTTGTGACACATTACCGTGGCAGGCTGCTCAACATTCACCCCTCGCTACTGCCCCGCCACAAGGGCCTGCAGACCCATCAGCGGGCACTGGATGCGGGTGATGAAGAGCACGGGGCCAGTATTCATTTCGTCACCGAAGAACTTGATGGCGGTCCGGTAGTCATACAGGGACGCGTAACCGTTCATCCTGACGACGATGCCGCCAGTCTGGCGTCCCGCGTACAGGTAAAGGAACACGCTTTGTACCCGCTCGCGGCGCGCTGGTTTGCAACCGGGCGCCTGCGCCTGGAAGGGGATCAGGCATGCCTCGATGGCACGCCCATTCCGCCCAGCGGGTTAAGACTGGAAGACATCGAATCCGGCAGATGAGAAAAGACCAGATGCATGCCAACACGACCATTAAAAAGATAACGCACAATCGATTCATCAAGCCCCTCGCGGCCCTGCTCCTCGGCTTGAGTGCCAGTGCCGCCGGCGCTATCGAGCTGCAGCCGTTCAGCGCCAGCTACGCCGCCGACATGAAAAACATTCCGGTCAACGGCGAAGCCATTCACAGCCTGCAAGCCAACGAAGACGGCAGCTGGAACCTGTCTTTCAGTGCCAGCATGTTTGTTGCCCGGCTGACCGAGCAAAGCACGCTGCGGGTAGCCGACGACCGGATTCAACCACTGACGTATCACTACGAGCGTCGCGGCCTGGGCCGGGGCAAGGAAATCCTGCAGCACTTCGACTGGCCCCAGGCGCAGGTCACCGGCACCTACAAGGGTGAATCGTTCAGCCTGCCAACCGAACCCGGCCTGCTCGACAAGACTACCTACCAGCTTGCGCTGCAGGCGGATCTGGCCGCCGGCAAGACAGACATGACCTACCGCGTAGTCGACGGCGATGAGGTGGAAGAATACGCGTTCCGAGTGGTTGGCGAAGAACGGGTCACCACCAAAGCCGGACAGTTTGATGCGGTAGAGGTCGAACGGGTACGCGAGCCCGACGCCCGCCGCGAAACCACTCTGTGGTTTGCCAAGGACTGGAACTACCTGCTGGTGCGCCTGAGCCAGATCGAAACCGACGGCCAGCACTATCAGATCATGCTCAAGGAAGCGACCGTCAACGGCCAGACCGTGACCGGCATACCGGTGAGCCACAAGTAACAAGGCGACGCCTGATCGGCGGACACCTGTGTTTGCCTGATGCCGCTCTGGTGGACACGCCTTCGGCTTAGTCCACCCTACGCCCAGCGTGTCCGCCGTTGTCCCGCCAGCCCGCTCGACCTCTGTGAAAAATCAAAAAAAAACCGCGACAGCGCAAGCTGCCGCGGTTTTTTTAATCAGCTCGATCAGGCCTTGGTGAAGCGACCACCAGCTTCGGCCAGCTTGACCAGACCGGCAGCGGGCTTCCAGAACTCGCCACGCTCGGCTTCCAGCGCGCGGATTTCGGCCAGCACCTTGTCCAGACCCAGGCTGTCGGCGTACGCCATCGGACCTACGCGGTCAGCCGGGAAGCCGTAACCAAAGCGGTAAACGCGGTCGATGTCTTCAGCGGATTCGGCGAAGCCTTCGTCCAGAATGCGCGCACCTTCGTTGACCAGCGCCAGGATGCAGCGGGTCACGATTTCCTCGGCGGATACGTCACGGGCGGTGTAGCCTGCTTCTTCAGCCACTTCACGAGCCATCATGTCGGTTTCCGGATCGTGGATCGCCTGACGGCTGCCTGCTTCGTACTTGTAGAAGCCGTGGCCGCTCTTCTGACCGAAACGCTCCATTTCACACAGCTTGTTGTCCAGCCACACGATCGGCTCGCCGCGACCGATGCCGGCCAGCTGACGGGAACGCCAGCCCAGGTCAACACCCACGACGTCGTACATGCGGTAGGGGCCCATCGCCATGCCGAAGCCCTGCAGCGCCTGGTCGACTTCCCACGGGGTGGAACCTTCCAGTACCACTTCGCGGGACTGGCGGGAGTATTTTTCCAGCATGCGGTTGCCGATAAAGCCGTGGCAGTTGCCGGCCAGGACTGCTTCCTTGCCGATCTTCTTGCCAACAGCCAGGCAGGCGTCCATGACGTCCTGGGCAGTAGCCTTGCCACGAACGACTTCCAGCAGCTTCATGATGTGCGCCGGGCTGAAGAAGTGCAGACCCAGAACCTGAGTCGGACGCTGGGTCGCGGAAGCGATTTCGTCGATATCCAGATAGGAGGTGTTGGTGGCCAGAATCGCGGACGGCTTAACCGCCTTGTCCAGCTCGGCGAAGATCTTCTTCTTCAGATCCATGTTTTCATAGACGGCTTCAACAACCAGGTCCATGTCGGCCAGATCTGCGTAGTCCTGGGTGGTGCTGATACGGGCAACACGCGCCTGCGCTTCGGCATCGTCAAAACGCTCCTGGGCAACCGAGCGCTTGTAGACCGCGGCGATCTCGACCAGGCCCTTCTCCAGCATCTCGCCATTGACGTCCAGCCAGGTGACCGGGTAACCGGCGTTGACGAAGTTCATCACGATGCCGCGACCCATGGTGCCAGCGCCGATAACGCCAACTTTCTTGATATCTTCAAACGCAGCCATGTCAGCTACCTCCGGATAATGTGAGCAAGATGAAGTGCAAAGACTGTTCGGTGTGCAAAGGCGGCCCACCGGCCGTTCTGCGGGGACCGATACAGTACGCAAATTGCGTCCGGATTGGACCCCCGCCACGCTGATAAAACTTATTCACGGCATGAATAAGAGAACGATAGCGCTCAGAGTGAGGGCAGCGCCTCACCGACCGTCCATTCGGCGGCAGCACGCCGGGCCGTCTTGAGCTGGCTGGCGCTCAGTTCATCGGCCATCACGTCACGCGCCTCCCGCGCTCCCTCAAGCCCCTGCCCGGCACTGAGTGCAAACAGCATGTAGGCCATCGCATTGTTGGTACGAATACCCTCGCCGTTCATATACATGATGGCCAGATTGAACATGGCGCTTGCCTCACCCTGACTGGCGGCAGCCGTGTACCACCTGATGGCCTGCGCATTGTCTTCCGGGGTGCCTTCACCCTCGTCGTACATGATCGCCAGATTGTACTGGGCATTACGCTCACCCTGCTCGGCGGCAGCGCTGTACCACCTGATAGCCGCCTGATTGTCCTCGGGAGTGCCTTCCCCTTCGTCGTACATCAGAGCCAGGTTGTACTGGGCCTTGGCGTGCCCCTGCTCGGCGGCGAAGGTATACCAGTTGATGGCCTCGGCATCGTCCACCTTGGTGCCTTCACCCTCGTCGTACATCAGCGCCAGGTTGTACTGGGCATCCTTGTGCCCCTGCTCGGCGGCCTTGCGGTACCACCCGATAGCACGCCGATCATCCACCGGCACGCCTTCACCCTCGTCGTACATGATCGCCAGGTTGTATTGCGCGGCGGCGTCACCCTGCTCGGCCGCAGCGGTATACCAGCGAATGGCCTCGCGGTCATCCAGCGGCACACCCTCACCCAGGTCGTACAGCAGCGCCAGGTTGTACTGGGCATCGGCGTGTCCCTGCTGCGCCGCCATCAGGTAATACTCGGCGGCCTTGCTGTCATTGACCGGCACACCTTCACCTTCGTCGTACATGAGTGCCAGATTGTATTGCGCGTCGGCGTGGCCCTGCTCTGCCGCGCGCAGGTACCACTCAATGGCGGCGAGGTCATCCACCGGCACACCCTCGCCCTCGTCGTACATCAGCGCCAGGTTGAACTGGGCAGCCGCGTTACCCTGCTCGGCGGCCAGGGTGTAGTACTCGATGGCCTTGAGGTCATCCAGCTCGACGCCCTCACCCATGTCGTACATGTAGGCTACGGAGAACTGGGCCTCGGCATCACCCTGGGCTGCAGCTTCGCTGTAGAGTTCGAAGGCCTTGGCATAATCCTGCTCGACGCCTTCACCATCGTAGTAACGCTGCGCCAGTTCCCGCTGGGCTTGGGCATCACCGTTGAGAGCCTGATTGATCCACTGGGTGATCTGCGTGCGCAGGTCGCCTTTCTTGTCGTACTCGGTTACCGCCTGCAACGGCGCAGACAGCAAGGCACCGGTCAGACCCAGCGCAAGCAGTGAGGTAGCTTTCATTGATTAACCATCCCTGTGACTGTGAGGTGGCCGCGCAGCACGCGGAGCTTTGGCAAATGATACCCAAGTAAACGCCGATGCCCACCCCGAACAGGCGAAATCGTGCGCCAGTCAGGCCTCGCCGACCAACTGACGCACATAGTCATCAGCGCCGGGCCCGGCCTGCACTTCGACCTCCCAGGCCTTGAGCGGGCGATTATCGGCCGATAATACCTCCGCTCCCCGAATGGGCTGACCGCTCGCCTTTTCCAGCAGCAACATGCGGTCACCCTTGCCGTTAGGGCGCCACTTCTCACCCCACTGCATCAGGCCAATAATGATCGGATAGAGGTCCATGCCAGCGGGCGTCAGACGGTACTCGAACGAGCGCCCGTCAGCCGCCGATGGCACTTTCTGCAGCACGCCCGCCTCGGTGAGCTTTTTCAACCGGGCGCTGAGTACGCTGCTGGAGATGTCCAGCTGGCGCTGGAAAGCATCGAAGGTACGCATGCCATGAAAGGCATTGCGCAGAATAAGCAGCGACCACCACTCGCCGATGATCTCGGCGGTTTTCACAACACTGCAGTCGATGTGGGTGGTCGGCATAGCAACGTCCTGACAGGGACGCCGCCCGGCACCATGCCAGGCGGCAATCCGATTACAGCATCGACACCAGACGGGCGCGAATGATGTCTTCGGCCTGCTTCATGATGCGTTCGATCAGGTCTTCACAGCTCGGAATGTCATGAATCAGACCGGCAACCATACCGCAGGACCAGGCGCCCAGATCCATTTCACCGTTCTGCATGATGCGCGGATAGACACCGGCAACTTCATCGATGATATCGGCGAAGGTCAGCTTGTCGCCCAGTGCCTTCTCTTTCTCGACGATACGCTCAACAGCCGCGTTGTTGAGAACGCGCTCGGTGTTGCGCAGCGGGCGCATGACCAGACGGGTATCCAGCTCGGAAGCGGCGACGATGGCCTGCTTGACGTTCTCGTGAACCGGCGCTTCCTTGGTGGCGATGAAACGTGTACCCATGTTCATGCCTTCAGCGCCCAGCGCCATGGCCGAAACCAGCGAGCGGCCGTCAGCCATACCGCCGGAAGCAACAAACGGGATTTCCAGCTCGTCGGCAGCGCGCGGCAGCAGGATCATATTCGGGATATCGTCTTCACCCGGGTGGCCGCCACACTCGAAGCCGTCAACCGAGACCGCGTCGCAGCCGATGGACTGGGCTTTGAGCGAATGGCGAACCGAGGTGCACTTGTGGATGACCTTGATGCCGGCGTCTTTCAGCAGCGGCATGTATTCCTGCGGGCTGCGGCCTGCGGTTTCAACGATCTTGACGCCGCCCTTGACGATGGCATCGATGTAGCCCGGGTAGTCCGGCGCATTGACGGTCGGCAGGAAGGTCAGGTTAACGGCGAACGGCTTGCTGGTCAGTTCCCGGCATTTGGCGATTTCGTTGGCCAGATCTGCCGGGGTCTTCTGGGTCAGACCAGTAATGGTACCCAGACCGCCAGCGTTGGAAACGGCAGCCGCCAGTTCGGCAAAACCAACCCAGTGCATGCCGCCCTGGAGGATCGGGTGCTGAATGCCGAACAGTTCTGTAATACGTGTTTTCACTTTATTCTCGCCTCTTGCTGGGACATGACGGGTCGGTCGCGCCGACCAGTGATTTAGCTTCGGATCCAGAAGCTAAATCCTTCACCAGCAAAAAGCAAGGCACCTCCTGCCCAACGGCAGACCTGAAATATCAGCCAACAAACCGGGTGAATAAAGCACCGCGATTACAGACCGAACCCGCTATGGGCATGGCAGTACATGCGCTGCCGCTCCCCTGCCACCCGGTTGCCGTTACCGCAACGCTCCCCCAGCCAGGCCTTCGCGCCCTTGCGACAGGTGCGGTAGTCAATCGAGCCGCGGCGATAGTTGCTGCAGAAGCTGGCCGTATCGATCAGGCTGTTGCGATAGCTGTAGGCGGTTTGCCAGCGGCTGCGCCGACCACGGGCATCCTCCCAGTAGAAGGTGGCAGTCCCCGTGCCGTTCAGACCACGCTGACGCGGCTGTTCAATGCGTCGCGGCTGTGATTGCGCATACTGGCGAACATGACTCGACTCCATCACATTCACCAGCGGCCGGGGCACATAGTTGTCGTCATTGAAGGACGTCTGGCGCCCGCCGGGTGCCTCGGCCCGGACGACCGGGGCAACCTGCTGCCCCGCAGCGGTCTGCGAGTCTGCCAGCGGCGGCGTCTCGGCGGGGGCCTGTTTGGCAGGAGCCTCCTCGGGAGTATGAGTTACCGACACCTGCGCAGGCACCAGCGAAAGCGCGGCGACAAGCTGGTCACGCGCAGCGGGCAGCCAGTCCGGGCGGCCAACATGCACCAGCAACAATACCACCCCAATCCACAACAGCCGGCTCGCCACCCGGCCAATCGACGCGCCCGCCCCGCCCGAACGACGCGGACGATCCTCCTGATCTGCTCGCATGCAACGCTCCCTGTTCTCTCACTGCTCATCCCGAGCCGGCCTGTTTACCGTTTATTCATGCTAGCGCCCGAGTACAGTGCTGCAGGCACCAGCCATCGCAGACGTGATCCAGCGCAAACATGCGGTGCCAATCAGCCATTAAACACCGGCCAGCGCTCGACGATCCGCCCGCCGCGCACCGCCAGCAGATCCCCAAATTGCAACAGTACCGCTTCGCTCTGGCGAGGTCGCAGGAATACCAGCTCATCAAGCTGCGGCGCCGCAGTGGTGGGTGCCAGCAACAACTGCTGATTGGAGCTGCTGCCATAAAGTGCACTCGGCGCCAGACCGCCAGGCGAGACCGGGTCGGCCAGCCAGTTGCCACCGTAGACAAACATCGCCTCGCGGCCCCGACCAGACATACGAGACAGCAGCCGGGGCAAACGACCAAGCCCGGGCAGGCTCAGCGAAGGCGCACGTTTGAGCACCGGCGTAGCGATAAACAGCGCCGGCAAGTGATCGGCCAGACTCGGCAGATCAAAATGCGCAGGCTTGAGCAGCCCGCTGCCGAGCGCCAGCTCGTTGCTGAGCTGCTCCTGATCGTGCAGTCGATAGGTAGGACTGCCCGCGGTGTTCAACGTCAGCGGCGGCTGTCCGCCCGCTGCCAACGCCCGAGCCCAGAGGGCCGGCGCCTCCCGCTGCACCTGCTCCACCCGCGCCTGATAGGTCGCCATCGCCTGCGCCAGCAACCGGGCCGGCGATCCGAACAGGCGCGGCACCATCGCCACATGCGGCTCGTAACCCATAAAACCGGTAAAGGCCAGGTGCTGCGGGTACTGTTCGATCGTCCGCAAAATCTCACCCAACATCCTTGCACCGACCTCCCCCTCGGGAATGCCGCCGCGATGCAGGCCCACATCCAGCTCGAGATTCACGTTCAGACGAATCCCGCGCCGCTGCGCCAGCGCCAGATACTGCTGCAGCCGCTCAGGCGCATCGATCAACCATTGCAGTTGCCGCTGCGGATCAAACCCACCCTGATGCAGCTGATAGAAACGTTCGGCCAGCGCCGCCGGCAGCGGCTTGCCAAGCAGGATGTCGGCATCCGGCCAGTGCTGCGCGTCGAGATTGAGAAAGGGTTGGTGAAACGACATTAACCGCCGGGTACCCGCTCGCCGGGCAATATAATCAAGCAGTTGGAACGACGGCAGCGACTTTTCCACCAGCCGCAACGCCTTGCCGGCCTGCGCGGCAAAGGCCACCGCCTGATCAATGTTGTGATCCAGCCGATCCAGATCGACGATCAGCCGCGGCAGCAGCTCACCCTCCGCCTGCAGCGCAGCCTGAAGCCTGCTGAAATAGGCATCATGCGTACTCATGGCAGCACCAGCAGCTTGCGCAAATGGGCGTTGAGCATACGACCTTGCGGGTCCAGACGCTCACGGACTCGCCTCGCGTCATCCCAACGCGGATACAGCTCGGCCAGTCGCACCGCATCCAGCGAATGCAGCTTGCCCCAGTGGGGACGCCCGCCGTACTTCCAGAAAATCGGCTCCACCAGGTTGAACAGTGGGCGGTAATCCGTGCAGACATGCTGGTGAATCGAGATGGACGCGCTGTCACGCCCGTAGAACGGCGAGAGCCAGGCCTCATCTGCCGCCACCGTGCGGTACTCCAGCGGAAACAACGTACGCAAGGATGAACGCTTGACCGTCGCCAGCACCTCTTCCACGCATTCCAGTCCGCGTGCCAACGGCAGCTCGTATTCCATTTCATTAAAGCGCGACGCCCGCGGGCTGGGGAAAATCTGGTAGGAGCGCCCGACTCGGCGCACCTCCGAGTGCAGCGCGGTCAACAGCCGCTGCATCAACGCATCTGCGCCTGCCACGCCATGGGCAATCCGTGAGGTGATATCGAGCACCCTGTCGACGGGCAGATTGAAACGGGGCTTTGCAGTCGGCGGCTCGGTTGACTCGTTCAGCACCTTCACAACAGCCCTGTCGGTGCGGAAAAACGCCCAAAACTCGGCGTGGCGGTTATCCTGCGCAAGCCCCTCAAAACAGCTCAGCACCTCAGTCAGCGGCAGCAGGTACTCACGCTCGGCCAGGTGATAACTGGAGCGGTTTTGCAGAGTAATCCGGGTGATCACGCCCAGCGCACCAAGCGAGGTTGCCCCCGCCTGCAGAATGTCCGCATTGTGCGAGGAGTCAGCGTCGATCACCTCACCGCTCGGCGTCACCAGCCGCAATCCACGCACCAGTGCAGAGAACGACCCCAGGCCCAACCCGGTACCGTGGGTAGAGGTGCCGCACGCCCCTGCCAACGACTGCGCATCAATATCGCCCTGATTGATCAGCCCCTGCCCGAGCGGCCAGAGCAAAGAGCCCAATTCATGCAACGGCGTGCCCGCCATCGCGGTGGCGGTCAGACGTTCAGCGTTGTGGGAGACCAGCCCGTTCAGATGCTCAAGGGAAACCAGATTCCCTGCCGTTTTGCACAGCGCACTGAACGAATGCCCCGCCCCGGTCACCCGAACCTCACCGCTCGAGCTCTGCAACAGCGCAACCAGCTGGTCCTCGCTGCCCGGACGCCACCAGCGCCCGGGCATCGCACGCTGCGACCCTGACCAGTTGCGCCATTCACCCTGCGAACTCACAACCGCCGCCATACCCACTCCTTGTCATTGGACCCGGATCAATCCGGGGGCGCGGTACACTGCCGCGCCAAGCTGATCATTACCCGAGATGGCAACGGGAACAAGGTTGGAAATCAGGACAGAAGCGTCGGTGAAGGTGGCTGACCTGATGCGCTGCAAAGGGGCGGCGAAGGGCAAACAGCACACAACGAACAGCGGCCTTGGCGCTAACCGACGCCTTCACTGCAGCGATGCGACGACAGGCTCGTCAGCCGATCCGCGTCCCGGCGCTGCCACGCAGAATGCCGGACGCATCCTCCAGCCGGCCGATGGCGGCGATCTTGCCGGTGCCGGCAAACTGCGCGGCAGCCTTTGCCTTCGGCAACATCGAGCCCGCCGGCAGGTTGATGCCGTCGAGGTCAGCTACGCTCAGCGCACTCACCCGCCGGGCCTGCGGAGTACCGAAATCGCGATAGATCGCATCAACATCGGTCAGCAAAAGCAGCGCATCGGCGTCTATCTGCTCTGCAAGCAAGGCACTGGCCGCGTCCTTGTCAATCACCGCCTCCACGCCAACAAGGCTGCCGTCGGGCCGGCGCACCACCGGAATACCACCGCCGCCCGCACAGATGACAATCACCTCGTTGCGCAGCAGGATTTTCAGCACCGACAGGTCGGGAATCTCAAGCGGCGCCGGCGACGGCACCACGCGGCGCCACTTGTCACCATCCTGCGCAATCGACCAGTTGGCAGCCGCCGCCCTGCGCTCGGCCTCGGCTTTGTCGTATACCGGCCCGACAAACTTGGTAGGCTTTTGAAATGCCGGGTCAGCCAGATCCACCACCACCTGGGTCAGCAGCGTCGCGACCGGCTTCTGATGGTCGATGGCATTTTCCAGCTCCTGCTCGATCATGTAGCCGATCATGCCTTCGGTCTCGGCGCCCAGCACATCCAGCGGGTCGGCACCATCGGGGCGGTAGGCTGCGCCCTGCAGGGCCAGCAGGCCAACCTGCGGCCCATTGCCATGGGTAATCACCAGTTGATGCCCCTCACTGACCAGTTCCGCCAGCGCGGCAGCAGCCGTGCTCACATTGGCCCGCTGAGTTTCGGCAGTCATGGCCTCCCCGCGCTTGAGCAGGGCATTGCCACCCAGGGCGACGACGATCAGCATGCTAGCCTCCGAGGGTGGCGACCAGAACCGCCTTGATGGTGTGCATGCGGTTTTCCGCCTGATCGAACACGATGGATGCCGGGCTCTCGAACACCTCCTCTGTCACCTCCATGCAATCGAGGCCGAATTCGCGCTGGATTTCAGCCCCGACAGTGGTTTCCGCGTTGTGAAAGGCAGGCAGACAATGCATAAAGCAGGCGCGCGGATTACCGGTCTTCTCCATCACCTCGCGGGTGACCTGATAGGGCTTGAGCAGCTTGATACGCTCTGCCCACTTCTCCTTGGCTTCGCCCATGGAGACCCAGACATCGGTATAGACAAAATCCACACCCCGCACCGCCTCGTCCACGCTTTCGGTCAGGGTCACCCGCGCGCCTGTCTGCTCCGCTATCTCCCGGGCCTCACGCTGAATGCTCTCCTCCGGCCAGCAGGCACGCGGGGCGCAGAGACGCACATCCATCCCCATCTTGGCGCCACCGATCAGCAGGCTGTCGCCCATGTTGTTGCCCGCGTCACCGAGAAAGGCATAGGCAACCTGATGCAACGGCTTGTCGACATGCTCCTGCATGGTCAGAAAGTCAGCCAGAATCTGGGTCGGGTGAAACTCGTCAGTCAGCCCGTTATACACCGGCACGCCGGCATAGGCGGCCAGCGTCTCCACCACCTCCTGACCAAAACCCCGGTATTCGATGGCGTCGTAGACTCGACCGAGCACGCGCGCGGTGTCCTTGACCGTTTCCTTGTGGCCGATATGGTTCCCGGACGGCCCAAGGTAGGTCACTCTGGCGCCCTGATCGTAGGCGGCCACTTCAAAACCGACACGGGTTCGGGTGGAGCTTTTCTCGAAAATAAGCGCAATATCCTTGCCCTGCAGAACCGGGCGTTCGGTGCCGGCGTACTTTGCCGCCTTGAGGTCGGCCGCCAGTTTGAGCAGAAAGGCGATTTCTTTCGGCGTGTAGTCGCGCAGCGTCAGAAAGCTGCGATTTTTCAGATTGAATGCCATGGTCTGTGGTCTCCTGTCCTGTTCAAACCGGGTCGCGCGCCGTTGGGCAGCTCATGCAGTGGCCGCCACCCCGACCGCGCCCCAGTTCGGCCCCCGGAATCTCCAGCACCTCGATGCCGGCTGCCTTCAGTTCGGCGTTGGTATCGTCATTGCGGTCATAGGCGATGACCACGCCGGGGCGAAGCGCCACCACGTTATTGCCATCGTTCCATTGCTCACGGGCTCGCTCCTCCTCGGTGTCACCACCGGTGGGCACGACATGCAGCTTGCTGAAGCCAAGCACCTCGGCCACGATCTCGAAGATCGGACGCGGATCCATACGAAAATCCAGCGCCCCCAGGGCGTCTCCCGGGCGAATGTCGTAACACACCAGCTCATCCGCCACTTCTTTGAAGGTGGTCACCACGTCGCCGCCGCACAGGGTAAACACGGTATCCAGGTGCATGGCCGAGCGGGATTTGGGGATGCGAAACGCCAGCACCCGCTCGACCACCTCCCCGGCAAACAGGGCCTGCGCCAGCTGGCCGACGGCCTGGGGCGAGGAACGCTCCCCCATTCCGACCAACACAGTCTTGTTGCCAACCGGCATGATGTCGCCCCCTTCGAGGGTCGCCAGCCCGTGATCGACCGTCGGGTCGCCCCAGTGAATCTTGGTACGACTGGCAAAGTTCGGGTGGAACTTGTAAATCGCCGTATTCAGCAGCGTCTCAGGGCGGCGGGCATTCCAGAACATCGGGTTGACCACCACACCGTCGTAGATCCAGGCGCTGTTGTCCCGGGTAAAGAGCGCATTCGGCAGCGGCGGCAACACAAATCCGTGATGGCCGATGTAACTGCCGAACAGCCCCGCAGGCTCAAAGGGCAGCTCCTCAACGGTCAGGCCGCCAAGCAGATGCCTGGCCAGCAGCTCACTCGGAATCTCCGTCATCCAGCTGACCAGTTCGGATTTTGCGCCTACCCCGACCTGATTGGCGGTAATCCGGTGATCGAGCACCCACCTGCGCGCCTCGGCGTTATCGAGGGTTTCGGCCAGCAGGGTATTGACGTCCAGCACCTCCACGCCCTCGTCGCGCATCAACTGAGTAAATACATCGTGATCCTTCTGCGCCTGCTTTACCCAAAAGACGTCATCAAACAGCAACTCCTGGCAATTGCCGGGGGTCAGACGCCGATGCGCCAGCCCCGGCCGGCAAACAACCACCTGACGCAACCGCCCTGTTTCGGAGTGAACGCCCAGCTCTTGAACAGACATATCCTTTCTCCCTATTGCATTGGCCAAGCGCTCACAGCAGAACGGAAATACTCAGAACGAGAGCGATGAACAACACCAGAATGACCAGCAGCGGCCAGACGAAAGCCAGCCAACGGTCGTAGGACACCCGGCCGATGGCGAGGCCGCCAACCACCACCGCAAAGGTCGGGTTGATGAAGTTCACCAGACCGTTGGCCGACTGATAGGCAGTGACTACAAGGTCACGTCCGACCCCGGCGAAATCAGCCAGAGGCGCGAGAATCGGCATGGAGAGCACAGCCAGCCCCGAAGATGACGGCACCAGAAAACTCATCGCCGCCTCGATCCAGAACATCAGATTGATAAAGGCCAAGCCGCCCATGCCGTCCAGCGCCTGTGCTGCGATGTGCAGCATGGTGTCTGCGATCAGGCCGTTTTCCATGATCACCACAATCCCGCGCGCCAACCCGACAACCAGTGCCACACCCAGCAACTCTCTGGCACCGTCGACAAAGTGACTGGTCAGACCCTTCTCGCCCAGACGTGCAATCACGCCGATCACGATTGCAGACCCGAGGAACAGCGCGCCCATCTGCGCCATCCACCAGCCCTGGGATGAAACGCCCCAAATCATCACCGCGAAGGTCAGTGCAAACAGCACCAGCACCACCGACTGAATGCCGGTCAGGTGATCACTATGCTCCTCAGCCGCCTGACGCTTGAGGAAAAAGGCCTTGTGCTCCTCAAGCTGCTTGGCCACCGCCGACCTGGACGGGTCCTGTTTAACGCGATGGGCATACACCATCACGTAGGCGATGCAGATCACCAGCCCGCCCAGCAGAATCACAAACCGGGGAATAATACCGTCAGTAAACGGAATACCCGCCGCATTGGCCGCAATCACCGTCGCGAAGGGGTTGATTGTCGAGCCAAGCACACCAATGCCGGCCCCGATCAGAATGATCGCCACACCGGTAACCGAGTCATACCCCGCCGCCATCATCACGGGTATCAGCAAGGCATAGAACGCCAGCGTCTCCTCAGCCATGCCATAGGTCGTACCACCAATGGCAAACAGGCTCATGAGTATCGGGATCATCCAGATCTCGTGGCCCTTCAGATGCACCATCGCCGAGCGGATGCCCGTATCAATGGCACCCGTGGCGTTCACCACTCCAAGAAAGCCGCCCAGAAACAGCACGAACAACGCCACATCAATCGCGTTGGCCGCATAACTGTCCGGATCATAGAAACCCGCGCCAGGCGCCAGCATCACCTCGACGATGCCCTGCGGATTCGGCTCAACTTCATGGTAAGTCCCGGCAACCGCCACCTCACGTCCAACCGCCTCGTTCATCTCGCGGTCAAACTTGCCCGCAGGCATGATCCAGGTGAGACCAGCCATCAGAATGATCAGCAGGAAAAGAATCGAATACGCGGTAGGGAAACGGGAGGCCATATCCTGGCCCTTGTCTTTCTCACGATCAGGTGCGCTGTCCATTGGACACCTCCAGAGGAATGAAGCCTTATCCGTGTTCACCCCTGCGGCGACGCACAGGCAAGGGCAAATCCATCTACAAAACCTGTGAAACAGTCAGCCATCTGCATGGCGATGCGCTTGAACGTATCACCACCAAGACAAACCTTAGTTGATACAAATCATTTCGTGAGGCGTATTTTCGAATGGCCGGTCAAGCGAGCTCGACACGTTTCGCAGAGGGGCGTTGCAGTGGGGGTGGCCGGATCACATCGCAGTGAGCGTGCCGAACCCGGCTGTCAGGTGGTGCCGGAAAGCAGGTTGAACATTGGGTGTGTAAAGTCAGTAGTTGCACCGCAACACCAAAGAGCCCTGGCTTGCATACCTGACAAGCATTTACTTTTTGGCGGCCATTTATAACCAAAAATTCTAAAAATGGTGTGAAATTTACTGGAAATTGCTGTTTAATTGAGCATCCTAAGTAGTAAGCAGTTAGTAACTAACGCTGTCCTGTTTAGTAAGTGAGTTTAGCGTACTACCTGCACGCTCTTTAAGACAAACCGAGGAATCGGTGGCTATGGGCTCTGATTGAGGCTGATCCAAGTACAGGATTGGCCTTTTTTCGTGCCCAGATTGGCATGCTTTAGGAAAGGGATTTCTAAAATTGACGATTAATGTGGCTATTGCGACGTTTGATGCAATCGTGCTCGGTTGCGACAGCTTGTCGAGTAGAACGACTCAAGCTGTTTTGCCTTTCACCAACGGCGCTGGGTTTGCGATGGATGCCGATGGCAAGGAGATGGTGGACGCATACGGCAATAAGGTTGTTTCGACAGCCCATTTGCAGACTGTCGTGACAGATGTCTTTACCGGTGCAAGGAAAATGTTTCTCTTGTACGAAGACGACGACTGTACCGTTGCTGCCGTCACTGCGGGGCTGGCGGTACTCAACGGGCTGACAATTGCAGGCACGGTTGCTCGTTTTCGAAGAGAGGCAGCTGCGCAGCAATCCTTTAGAACCGTCGAGGAAGTCGTAAAGGCCTTTAAGGAGTATGTCCGCTCCGAGTGGGAACATTTTGTAAAACTTGACTCGATTCCCTCGGAGAGAGTGCCGTACCTGCCAGACCTGCAATTTATCATCGGAGGATACTCTCTGGATGAGATCTCTGGCGCGGTCTATAAGGTGTCGATTCGCAATAACTCTGCCGAAGCGCAGTTCGGCTGGGAAACAAAGTCTGGTGCGTGTTTTGCTGGCCAAGCAGATTACGTTGAGAGGTTGCTGACCGGGGTCGATAGTCGTTTCTTTGACACGCTTTGTCAGCGAGCAGATGAGCAGATTTTGTCGGCTCGGCGCGCGGGAGCAAATGAAGTCCTGAAACAGCTTGAAACCGCCAAGGTGGCCGTTCCGGAAGGCATGCAAGTGGAGCTACCGGAAGCATGGTTCGATCCGGGGCCGTTTGACTCATATGCTCAGATAGATTTTGCAAATCTTCCTACTCAATACGCTGTGGAACTGGTAGAGCTTTTGGTGAATCTACAGTCAGGAATGCAACGATTTCAGATGGGGGTTGCAACGGTTGGTGGCAGGTCCCACGTTGGGGTCATCCGTCGAGGCGAGAAGTTCAGAATGCTCAACGAGCCTGATCTCGTTCACTCACACACAGGGTACAATCATGACTTATGAATATCGCGAAGTTTCCGGCCAAATCGGTGGTACCCAGGTTACTGGCGGTGTCAGAAGCATTCAGGAATCGGAGCGCAGTGGTGCCATTCCGTCCCGCCAAGATCAAAGAGAGCAATCTGGCAGCTGGCAGACCTGCACCGATCGGAGAGAGTCCGAGCGCACTTGCATCATCAGAAACGGTGAGCTCTTAGCGCTTTAAGCTGTTGCGTGAGGCTATTTTTTATTGCTACGCACCTCCCAGCATTTACATTGAAGCCCGTCGAACGCGGGCTTTTTTGTGTCCACTCACCCAGCAGGGTGAATCATCACTCAAACCACACACGCCCACTCAATAGTGAAATGGTGCTGCGTCCGGCGTAGGCTGTGGGTACCGGGTGCTGTTTTCTGACGGAGACAAAGTGGGATTACTCGGCTGAACCAGCCTCGGGCCGTCGTCGCTGCGCTCCGACGTTCCTGCGCCAGCGGTGCTGGCTCCGGTCGAACCGTGAGGGTTCTCGTCCGTCTGTTCACCGCACAAACGAAAAAGCCCCAGCTTGCGCTGGGGCTTTTTCGTTTGTCTGGCGGAGAGAGAGGGATTCGAACCCTCGATACGCTATTAACGTATACACACTTTCCAGGCGTGCTCCTTCAGCCACTCGGACACCTCTCCGGATCTCGGCGTGCGGGTTACCCTGCTACCGAGGCGCGCTAATGTATCGAAACACGGGCGCTTTGGCAAACCCTTTTTCCATTGTTTTCAACCACTCGTGACTCCGGCTTTGGCGGACTCGCCAGTCATGAATTAGTTGGTAAACTGCCTGCTTTATGCTGCGGCGCTGATGCCGTATGACTTTCTATGTGAGGACTTTCTGATGAGCGAGCTGGTCTCCTATCGTTTCGCTGACGGCGTTGCCCACCTGAGCCTGGATAATGGCAAGGTCAACGCCCTGTCGCCCGACATGATCGCTGCGATTAACGCTGCGCTGGATCAGGCGGAAAAGGACCGCGCCGTGGTGGTGCTGAGCGGCAAGCCGGGCATTTTCTCCGGCGGCTACGATCTGAAAGTCATGACCTCTGGCCCGGATGCGGCCAAGGCGCTGGTGGCGTCCGGTTCAACCCTGTCACGCCGCATGCTGTCTCACCCCTTCCCGATTGTTGCCGTGTGCACCGGCCACGCAATTGCCAAGGGTGCGTTTCTGCTGCTGTCGTCCGATTACCGACTGGGCGTTGAGGGTCCATTCAAGATTGGCCTGAACGAAACCGCCATCGGCATGACCATGCACCATGCCGGCATCGAACTGGCCCGTGCCCGCCTGACGCCAGCCGCCTTCGGCCGTGCGGTGATCAACGCCGAAATGTTCAGCCCGGAAGAAGCCGTCGTTGCCGGCTTCCTCGACAAGGTGGTCGCGGCCGAGGAGCTGGAAGCGGCAGCCATGGCCAAGGCCCGGGAGCTGGCTGCGCTGAATATGACTGCCTTCCGCCAGACCAAGGTCAAGAGCCGCAAGGCCTACCTGGAATTGCTGGATCAGTGCATCGAGCTGGATCGTCAGCACGACCTGAGCTGAAAAATCGGGAAACGTGACAGGACTGCGCGGGGCAACGAGATGCAGTAGGCTGTGCATCTCACCCTGCGGAGTCTTTCCATGGATTCAGTTACCCAGATCGTTCTCGGCGCCTCGATCCAGGGCGCAATGCTCGGCCGCTGGCAGGGCCGCAAGGCGCTGATCTACGGCGCAGCACTGGGTACGGTGCCCGATCTGGACGTGCTGATCGACTACGGCGATGCGGTCGCCGACATGACCTACCATCGCGGGTTCAGCCACTCCCTGTTCGTGCTGGCAACACTCGCCGCGCTGCTCACCTGGCTGATACGCAAACGCTGGCCGGACGCGGGCTACACCAGCGGCAGGCTGTTCGCCACCCTGGCTCTGGTGCTCTGCACCCATCCGCTACTCGACAGTTTCACCACCTACGGTACCCAGCTGTTCTGGCCGCTGCCGATGCCGCCGGTGGCGATTTCCAGTATTTTCATCATTGACCCGCTCTACACCCTGCCCTTGCTGCTGGCGATGCTGGCAGGGCTGGTGATCGGGCTGGGCCGCAGCGGCCTGCGCTGGCAATACGCCGGGCTGCTGCTCAGTTCGTTGTATCTCGGCAGCACGCTGATCGGCAAGCAGATGGCCGACCATCACCTGCAAGCCGCACTGCCACAGCAGGGTATCCAGCCCCAGGCGACCTTCAGTACGCCGACCCCATTCAACACCCTGCTCTGGCGGGTTATGGCGGTCGACGGCGACAACTACTACGAAGGGCTGGTCGGCTGGCTGGACCATGAACCGCTGACCCTGATCAAGCTGCCGACCCGCGCCAGCGAGGCCCGACAGGCACTGCTCGAATCACCGCAGGACCAGCGTCTGCGCTGGTTTACCGGTGACCGCCTGCGCTACGACCTGATTGACGGGCAGTGGGTGGCGACCGATCTGCGCCTTGGCATGAGTGGCTACCATCCGTTCCGTTTTGCCCTGGCCACCGTGGACCCCGCCACCGGCGAGACTGCGTTGATCAGCGAGGTGGAGCAATGGCCGCAGCGGCGACCGGATGCGGCGGCGCTGCGCCTGATGGCAGAGCGGGCACTGGACGCCAGAACGCCGCTGTCGATTGCGGAGTTGTCGCGCTCACTCACCGAACCGGCACCCCATCAGCAACGGTGATGGCCGCACTGGCTGTCCGCTGGGGCGCTGATTTTGCGATAATCTCGCTCTTTGTCCCCGGGGGAGCGTGAACATGTCAGGTCAATCGCCAGCCAGCAGCGCCGCGTCGAGTCGCCGTGTGGCGATGATCGCTGCCCTGATGGCGATTTTCACCACCATCTTCGCGAGCAACGTGCCCACCCCGCTGTACGCCGTCTGGCAGGCGAAGATGGGCTTTTCCTCCACGGCGCTGACCGCTGTCTTCTCGATCTATGTCCTCGGGGTGGTGACCACCCTGCTAACCCTGGGCTCACTGTCGGACAAGATTGGTCGTCGCCAGATGATGGTGCCGGGGCTGCTGTTCATTCTGGCCGGTGCGGTAATGTTTATCCTGGCGCGCGATATCTATGGGCTGGGTATCGCCCGGGTGCTGACCGGTATCGGCACCGGGATCGTGACCGGCGCCTCCTCGGCCGCACTGGTCGAACTGGAACCGGACGGCAACTGGACCCGCGCCGCCACACTGTCGGCGCTGTTCTTTACCCTTGGCGCCTTTGCCGGCCCGACCGTCAGCTCGCTGATGCTCGGGCTGGACGATGCAGCGCTGACCTGGCCGTTTGCGGTAACCCTGGCCCTTGGTGGCCTGACGGTCGCCCTGCTGCTGCTCGCCCCCTGGCCGGCCGATATCGGCCAGCGCCACCCGGACTTTCGCTGGCGCGCCTGGCGGCCGACCACTATCAAGGTGCCGCGGGAGATGCTCGGAGCGTTTATCTTCGCTGCCGCGGCGATCTGTCTGGCCTGGTCCACCGGCAGCCTGTATGCCTCGCTCGGCCCCTCACTGGCGACCAAGCTGGTCGGCATCGATGATCGCACCAAGGCCGGCCTGTTCGCCGCCGGCTGGCAACTGATGGCCGGGGTAAGCCAGTTTGCCTGCAAGCGTCAGCCACTGGATCGCCTGCTGCTGGTTGGCCCGTCCACACTGATCATCGGTCTCGGCGTGATGGCTGCGGCCGTGGTCTACAGCTCGCCCTGGATGTTTACCCTCGCCACACTGGCAACGGCCAGCGGCGCGGGCGCGACCGGCGTGGTGGGTATTGCCTCGATCAGCAACAGCGCACCGGCCGATCAGCGCGGCGGGATCAACTCGGCGTTTTACCTGATGGCCTACCTGACCATGGCGTCGGTGGTGCTGGGCGTTGGCTTTGTCAGCGACATGATCGGCTTCGCGCCGACGGTGCTGGGCTTTGCCAGCATCATTTCCTGCGCCGCGCTGGCGCTGATGCTGGTCGCCCTCAGCAGCCGTCGCGCCTCGCTGTGGTAGTCAGCCCGCCAGCCACCAGCGCCAGAGGAAGAACACCAGCATGCTGCCGAAGATGGTCAGCAGCAGGTTGCGACTGAACGCAGCAATCAGCACAGCGACCACGCCACCGACCAGGTAGGCGTTGTCCAGCGTCAGCTGCAGGCTGTTGCCGTCGGGCATGACGACAGCCGGAACAATGATCGCCGTCAGGACCGCGACCGGCACATAGCCGAGCGCCTGCTGCACCAGCGGACTGAAGCGCACCCGATGACCCACCGCAAACAGGGTGTAGCGAATGGCGAAGGTGATCACGCCCATGCCCAGCAGCAGTACCGCTTCAAACTGACTCATTGCCCACCTCCCGTACGGAGGCTGCCGCGCTCCAGCGTTCGGCCAGCACGCCGGCGCTGACGCCGCAAAGCGCTGCCAGCATCAAGCCCAGCTTCCACGGCAGATCGTAGGCAACCAGCGCCACCAGCCCTGCCACGACGGCGGCCAGCAGCATGGGCCGGGTGCGCAGCAGCGGCACGACGATCCCGGTGAAGGTCGCGACCATGGCAAAGTCCAGGCCCCAGCCGGCCATACCGGGCAGCGCGTTGCCCAGCAAAGCCCCCACCAGCGTGCACAGGAACCAGTTGCCGTACATCGCCAGACACGAGCCGAGGTAGTACCAGTGCTTGTTCTCCAGCGGGATCTGCGGATCCAGATAGTGCCGCTGGACCACGGCAAAACTCTCGTCGGTCAACCAGAACGCCAGCGGAATCTTCCAGCGCTGGGACAGGTGACTGACATGGCTCATCAGGCTGGCGCTGTAGAGCGCATGCCGCAGATTGACGATAAAGGTCGTCAGCAGCAGCACAACCAGCCCGGCGCCGCTGGCGATCAGGCTCACGGCAATAAACTGGGCTGAGCCGGCGAAGACCAGCGCCGACATCAGCAGGGTGGCAGGCAGCGAGAGGCCGCTGGCAACAGCCAGCGTGCCGAAAATGACACCGAACGGCGTCGCGCCGATCAGCATGGGAACGGTATCGCGCGCGCCGCAGAGCAGCGCACTGGTTTTGGCAGACATGGGCGTAAAGACGGGCCGGGCAGTATCAGAATATATAGATGTGCAGCCTAGCCCGCCGCCGGGCGACAGGACAGATACAGCTAGAAAACAACATCCGGCAAACTGTTACGGTCGCATGCTAGGCAAGTGCAATGTGCCTGCTGATCAGCGCCCGCAGCGCCGCCGGCTTGACCGGCTTGGGCAGATACGACAGGCCTGCCAGCGAGATTTCACTGAGCACATCCTGACGGCCATCGGCACTGATCACTACCCCCGGCAAGTCGGCATCAAGCAGGTCGCGCAGCCACAGCATCAGCTGAGTGCCGGTATCGCCATCATCGAGGTGGTAATCAACCAGCACCAGCTCCGGGACGAAGCCCTGATCGAGCAATTGCCGAACTTCCTGCCGGTCGCGCGCGACTGCGACGCGGCACTGCCAGCGCCCGAGCAGGCTCTGCATGCCGGCCAGAATGCTGCTCTCATTGTCGATACACAGTACCGGCGCGCCGTCGAACTGCGGTGGCAGCTCGGGCTTGGCCGTCCGACTGCGCACTGCCCGCGGCATGCTCGCCAGCGGCACGGTAACGCTGAACACACTGCCGTGCCCCGGCCAGGAACGCACGCTCAGCTCGTGCCCGAGTACCCGGCACAGACCGTCGGCAATGGCCAACCCCAGGCCCAGCCCCTTTTCGGCCTGGGTACGGTGACTGTCGAGTCGCTGAAACTCTTCAAAGATCAGCTGCAATTTGTCCTGCGGAATGCCCGGCCCCTGATCCCAGACCTCAATCCGTACCGCGCCGTGCAGATGGCGCACACCCAGCACCACCCGCGCAGCACTGGCATAGCGGAAGGCGTTGGTCAGGAAGTTCTGCAGCACCCGGCGCAGCAGGCGCATGTCGCTGCGCACCCGCAGCCGGCTGCTGTGAATGCGCAGATCAATACCCTGCTCGACTGCCAGCGCGCTAAACTCGATGCGCAGCGGGTCAAACAGCTCACTGAGGGCAAAATCACCCAGCTCCGGCACGATGCGCCCGGCTTCGAGACGGGAAATATCGAGCAGATCGGAAATCAGCTCCTCGGCAGACGCCAGCGAGCTGTCCAGATGGCGCACCAGCTCTTCCACCTCCGGCGGCATGTCGGACTGATGGGCCAGCGAGGCGGAGAACAGACGCGCGGCATTGAGCGGCTGCATCAGGTCATGGCTGACGGCAGTCAGGAATCGACTCTTGGACTGACTGGCCCGCTCGGTCTGGGCCTGCGCCTGCAGCAGTGCCTGGTTGAGCTGGGACAGCTCGCGGGTGCGCTCGTCCACCCGCCGCTCCAGACTCTCGTTCGCTTCCTGCAACGCCCGCTCGGCTTCGCGGAACGCGGAGATGTCGGTGAAGCTCATGACGAAGCCGCCACCGGGCATCGGGTTGCCGATGATCTCGATGACGCTGCCGTCAGGGAACATGCGTTCGGAGCGATGCGGCGTACCCTGCTGCATCCAGGCGATGCGCTTGTCGACGTGCAGTTGCGGGTCACCGGGCCCGCACAACCCGCGCCGGGCATTGTGCAGAATGATGTCGGCAATCGGACGACCGATGGCAATCAACCCTTCCGGATACTGGAACATTTCCAGATAACGGCGATTCCAGGCCACCAGCCGCAGGGATTTATCAACCACGCTGATCCCCTGACTGATGTTCTCGATCGCGCCCTGCAGCAGGCCCCGGTTGAACTGCAGCACCTCGGAGGCTTCATCAACGATGCGCACCACATCGTCAAACTGCATGTCGCGCCCTTCAATCGCTGCCTTCACCACCAGCCGCGCCGACGAAGCGCCCAGTACGCCGGCCAGCAGGCGCTCGGTCAGGGTAATCCAGCCGGAGTCTGCAGTCTGGCTGCCATGCAGGCTGCCACCCTGGCGCTGGGCATAATGATTGAAGGCCGCCTCGGCGCGCTCCTCCCCAACAAAACGCGAGGCCAGCTCCAGCAGGTCGTCGACCCGCACCCGCAGCAGCACCTTGCCGGGCCCGTCAATCCAGGGCTCGCTGTCCTGGCTGACAAAGCGGCTGGCCTGCCAGTGTTCCAGCACACGCGTCCGGCTAAACAGCGAGCCGGCAACGAAGACCAGGAAGTTGCATACCAGTGACACCACGCTGGCCAGCGTCAGCGCATCCACTCCCCAGCTCGCGGCGGCGTTCCGTACCGCTTCGATCATCGGCAGCTGGCCGGTATGCCAATGCAAGCCGGCCCCCACCAGCGGCAACACCAGCAGATACAGCCACAGCACGATCCCGACCAGCAGCCCCGCCAGCACGCCGGTGCGGTTGGCCTGCTTCCAGAACAGCGCGCCAAACATCGCCGGCGCCAACTGGCCGATAGCGGCAAACGCGACCTGGCCGATGCTGGCCAGACTGGTCTCGCTGCCGATCAAGCGGTAAACCACATAGGCCAGCAGCAGAATAATCAGAATGCTGGTGCGCCGGACGTTCAGCAGCCAGCCACGAAAACGCTCGTAGGAATGCTCGGCGCCGACGCGGTTGCGCAGCAGGATCGGCAATACCACATCGTTCGACACCATGGTGCTGAGCGCGATCGCCGCCACGATCACCATGCCGGATGCCGCCGAGGCACCACCCAGGAAGGCAGCCATGGCCAACACCGGATTGCCCTGCAGTAACGGCAGACTGATGACGTAGGAATCGGGCGACATGCCGTCGCCAAGCAGCATCTGACCAGCCAAAGCGATGGGCACCACAAAGAGGCCGGCCAGCAGCAGGTAAACAGGGAAAACCCAGCGTGCCAGACGCAGATCACCCGGCTCGCTGTTTTCCACTACAGCAACCTGGAACTGCCGGGGCAGGCAGATGAAGGCGAAAATCGCAATGGAGGTTTGCAGCAGAATGCCGATGACCGGAGTATCGCGCTGCCAGTAGCTCTCCAGCACCGGCTCGGCGCGCGCCTGAGTAATCAGGTCTGCTGCGCCGCCGAACAGCCCAAACACCACAAACAGCCCGACCGCCAGAAACGCCAGCAGCTTGACCAGCGCCTCAAAGGCAATCGCCAGCATCATGCCTCGGTGGTGCTCCGTCACATCCAGGCTGCGGGTCCCGAACAGCACGGTAAACAATGCCAGAACCAGGGTGACGGCCAGCGCGGTATCTTCCGCGCCGAACGCATTCAATGGCGTTGCCGCTTCGGTTCCGCCGCCGGTAAGCAGGCTGTAGCCCAGCACGATACCCTTGAGTTGCAGCGCGATATACGGCAGCACGGCAACCAGACAAAGCAGCGAGACGACAACGCCCAGGCTTTGCGACTTGCCGTAGCGCGAGGCGATAAAGTCGGCGATGGAGGTAATATTTTCCTGCTTGCTGATCGCAATCATGCGCGCATAAAGGCGCCAGCCAAACAGAAACAGCAGCAACGGCCCCAGGTAGATGGGCAAAAAGCCCCAGAGCTGGTCGGTCGCCATGCCGACCGAACCGAAAAAGGTCCAGCTGGTACACCAGACGGCCAGCGACAGGCTGTAGACCCAGACCCTCAGGCGCGGCTTGAGCACACTCGCGTTGCGATCACCCCAAAAGGCAATGACGAACAGCAAGGCCATGTACAGCAGAAATATGAAGGCTACCAGCCCACCGGAAAGCATCATGAGGCGCGCTCAACCCGCAACAGTGTCACAACCTTCAGTCTGACAGTGCCAAACGGCTTTGCCCAGCCGACTTCCGTCGTAGCCGGCATTCGGCGACGCTCTAGCTGGCCAGTTCCATCTGCTGCAGCACAAGCGCAGCCTGGGTGCGGGTACGGACGTTGAGTTTGCGAAAGATGGCGGTGACGTGGGCCTTGACGGTGGCCTCGGACACGTCCAGCTCGTAGGCTATCTGCTTGTTCAGCAGGCCATCACAGACCATGGTCAGCACGCGAAACTGTTGCGGGGTGAGGCTGGCGACCCGCTCGCTGATCTGCTGCTGCTCGTCGCTCATGCCGGGCGGATTGTCGATACCC
>Ga0209826_1000413_pt1 | contig 31505 bp, 27 predicted proteins | sample GOMGulsemesocosm_5_FD_184637 | JGI IMG/M metagenome (GOLD analysis project Ga0209826, IMG submission 184637) | Methane-oxidizing microbial communities from mesocosms in the Gulf of Mexico - GOM15C Gulf of Mexico (SPAdes) (version 2) | ecosystem: Environmental > Aquatic > Marine > Cold seeps... | reverse complement strand
TGCCACGCTGAGAGGCTCATCGGGCAATTGATACCAATTGCGTTTGGGCGCCGGTGAGGGATCGTTATCGGCTAGAGCCTTTTTGCCAGAGGCTTTATCCACCGCTGAAGATTTACCCTGCTCGACAGAGCCCTCGACTGGGTAGTGCGAAGGCCAACCAAAATCGGTCAAGCGCAACTTATCCTGTGCATCGAACAACACATTGCTCGCCCGCAAGTTGCCATGTAATACGTGATTGAGATGGGCAAATGAGAGCCCGTCACACATTTGCCGCGCGAGCGGTAGAAATTCATCAACCGCAAAGGGCTGTAACAATTTCTCCTGTAAGCTGCCGCCGGGCATGTAATCCATGACCACAATAAACGCACTATCACTTTTAGAGGCGCCATGAACGCCCACCAAATTAGGGTGTTCCAACCCGGCTAAGCGCCGCCCCATGTTATAGCCTTGATGGGCTGTGGTGGCCTTCTTGATCACATAACGCTGCCGGCGGCTCTGCTCTAGGAATAGATAAACAGCTCCGAAGCTGTTTTCCCGCCAGACATCCAATAAGCTGAAGTTTTTTCGTCCAAGCGTTTCGCGGGCTCGCTGCGCCTGCTGCGCATCCAGATGACTGCCATGCAGCAGTTCCAACAGACGCTCAGCCACTCGCTCAGCTCGCTGAGGCCGCTTGCCTGGGTGGGGATGTAAACAGCGCAGCACTAACTTATCCAGCTCCGTCGATACATCACCTGCCAGCGCCGAAGGCGGTCTCGCCGTGCCATCAGGTAGGCAACCGGTGAGCAACTCAAATAAAATCACCCCCAGCGAATAGATATCACTCTGGGCACTGGCCTTGCGCGAGCTGGTTCGAATCTCAGGCGCCATATACGCAAGCGTGCCCATCACCAACTCCGCAGCAGGTTGAACGTCCGACTTGGGGTTTTGTACAAAACCACGGGACTTTTTCGAACTCACCGAACGCACGAACCCAGCGATGCCAAAGTCCAATACCTTAACGTGCATCTGGTGATCAACAATAATATTGGCCGGTTTAATATCGCGGTGTAAAACACCATTTTTGTGCGCATAGGCCATCGCCTTGGCTATCTGCAGCGCAATTTCCAACTTACGCGCTAAGGATATTTGACCTTCGCGCAGTACGCGCGCCAAGTCGACACCATCAATAAACTCCATGACAAAGAAAGGCACGCCGGCCTCGCTTACACCGCGGTCAATCACCTGGACTATATGCGGGTGGTTGAGGCGCGCAATAATCAATGACTCACGCTCAAAGGCTCGGCGCGCTTGATCGTGAGCCTGCATTTGAGCATTGAGCACTTTTATCGCTACCGGCCGCTGCAGTGATAGCTGCTGCCCACGATAGACTGTGGCCATACCGCCCTCGCCTATCTTGGCTTCGAATTCATAGCCAGGCAGCTCTAGCGGCTGTTCCTGCTGCACTGCCTGCACCTGCTCTTGTAGCAAAACCCACTCCCATTCTTGTAACTATTTAACGAGCTTTTCACATATGGCGTATCGGCCAGCGCGCTGTATTTTCCATGCCCAGCCCCCAACCAGCGCCTATTAAATGTAGCAGCTGGGCATTAATCTGTTACTGAACGCTAATTTACCCAAATAAAGGCTGGCAGCAAAGGCGGGGTTTTGTATACTCAAGCTGTCGGGAAACGGCCCTATTATGAGGCACTATCTACACGACAGTATCGCTCAAAACGTCACCACCGCTCTTTTGGCCATGCAGACTTTATGCTCAAGATTCAGTTTAAGGACAAACGCCGCCCCCCAATTTGGGTGGTTGAAAAGCGTTACACCATCGGCAGCTCACCCGACAATCACCTGGTCATTGACTCCAATACCGTGAGCCCACATCACGCACGCCTGCACACCCAAGACAAAACACTCATACTCAAAGACAACAACAGCCAGTACGGCTGCTATGTGAATGATCAGCGCATTACCGAGCGAGAAATACTGCCCGGCGACAGCATCCGTATTGGCGATATAGAGCTGGACATACTTGACCCGCGCGAGTCACTCAGCCAACCCATTCTCAGCGACGACATACTGATGGCGCGCTGGTCGCTGGTTTCTGACAGCAGCTGGCTGACTGGGCAAGAGTTCATTATCCCCAGCGCCAAAACAACCCTAGGGCGTGGCAGCCAGTGCGACCTTGTTATTCCCGGCACCCACCTTTCGCGACAACACGCAGAGCTTACGATAAAAGGCAATCTACTGCATGTCCGTGACCTGGCCTCATCAAACGGCACTTACATCAACGACGAGCGCGTTAAAGAAGGCATTGCACGCCCAGGAGATCGCCTGCGCTTTGATGTCTACAGTTTTCGTTTAGTCGGGCCGAACACCGACATAAACCAGACCCGTGTGCGCCGCGCGCCCAACAACCTAACCACAGTCGAGAGGAAGAGCCCTAGTGGCGAGCCAAAAAGCTGGAAGACCAAAGCCACCTCGCCAGGCAATCGCGATGACGGCGATAATAATAAAGACTCTCACTGGTTCTTCACGATTAGCCTATCGCTCTGCGCCGCCATGCTCGGCGCCCTGTTTTATCTTTTAACTCAAACCTAAAGTTCCCCGCCACATATACAAAAACGCCCGCGCTGATTGCTCAGCGCGGGCGTTTTTAGGCCGTCGATTAACCCTAAAGGCTTATGGCGTGCTGGCGTTCATTTGCGACTGAATGTAGTTCTGCAGACCAATGCGATCAATCAAACCGAGATGCTGTTCCAACCAATAGATGTGGTCCATCTCGGTATCGTCGAGTAGCTTCTCCAGGATCTCGCGGCTGACGTAATCCTTCTCGGTCTCACAGACACCAATAATGCTGCGCAAACTCTCAGCCACGGTGCGCTCGGCGGCCAGATCGTTTTCCAGCATCTCTTTAACATCCGCGCCAATTTGCACCGCTGCACGGCTGGCGGTATCCGGTACCCCCTCCAAGAACAGAATGCGTTCGGTCAGCTTCTGCGCATGCTCAAGTTCCTCTTCGTACTCGTGGGCCAGCTTTTCATGCAGCTTGTTAATACCCCAATCTTCGTACATTTTAGAGTGGGCGAGGTACTGATCCATCGAGGTTAACTCTAGGGTCAGTTGCTTATTTAACAAATCAATGACTTTCGTTGAGCCTTGCATGACTTAATCCTCTATCATCGATTGCAGGTAATTTTCAATGCCGGTATTGGCTATGAGGAACTGCTGAGATTCAATCCAGTCAACATGCCCTTCTTCGTATTCGAGAATACTCTCGAGCAGCTCGCGACTGACGTAATCGGCTTCCGTTTCACACAGAGCCACGGCTTTTCGAAGTGCGGTAATTTGCTCAAGCTGTAGATCCATATCGCACTGCAGCATTTCAGCGGCGTGCTCACCAATACGCAGTTTTTCTAGGTGCTGCAGATTCGGCAGACCCTCAAGAAACAAGATGCGCTCAATAAGCTCATCAGCCTGCTTCATGTCTTTGATGGATTTCTTGTAGTCCTTTTCATTGAGCTCTTCCAAGCCCCAATTTTTAAACATGCGTGCATGCAAAAAATACTGGTTAATAGAAGTTAGCTCGATGGAGAGGATATTATTTAACGTCTCCAGTACATTGGCCTTGCCTTTCATGTTCTGAGTCCTTGTTAATGATCGCAATGATAAATAGGTGATGGGTACTACTGCTAAAGCCATTGATAGCAACCACCGCCATCATCAATCACACACACGAAGGGCTGCTTAGCTCTATAACCATAGTGCAGACAGTAGCACAGACAAGACTTTATGCGCATATAAAAATAACTGAACATTCCCTTAATTTTCAATAGGTTATGAAATAAAACTAAGATTCATTAGCATTCTCGTTTAGAGTCCTAACGCGTTAATTAAATACAATCATCACTATAAAAATACCAATAGAATTAGTAGGTTGTGCAACCTTATTTAAATGAGTTGTATTGCTATTCAGATAAACAAAGTCAAAGCCGCCCATCACACGACGACAGCGATACACAAAATTTTTACTGCCCGCCGTCGAGCCGATACAAATAATTGAAATGCGAGCTCAAAGTTTTCTAGCGGCCATAAAAAAGCCACAGACAAGCTGCGGCTAATCGATCGAACTATTGTTCTTATTTACGCGCTATGCATTAGAAACTGGCGCGCAGCTCCATGCTCACCTGACGTGGAGCGCCCAGCGTGTGAGTCTGAGTGCCATCACTAACCGCTTCCGCAGCCACGACATACTCTTCATCCAGCAGGTTCTTAACCGTCAAGTAGGCGCCCCACTGCATCTCCTGCTGCCACTCGTAGCCAACGCGCAGATCGATCACCGTGCGGCTGTCATTCATGGATTCAATGGCAGTGCCGCCATTTTCCGTCAGCTCGGCGATGGAGTCATCTGTGTAGTTGACGTTAGCGTTGACAAAGATGCCCTCTGGCGAGGTGTAGGTCATGCCCAGATTACCTGTCCACTCGGGCGAACCGGCGAATGGGCGGCCGTCGTAGACCTTGTCATTACTTACATAATCCTTGAACTCGGAACTGCTAAGACCCAGGCCACCGTAGACGGTCACACTGTCGTTGAGCAGGTAGCTGGCGTCGACTTCAAAGCCCATCACCTCGGATTTACCCACGTTGGCCGTCTCCTTGTCGTACTGGCCCGAGCCCAGCTTTACCGTTAACTGCTGACCGCTCCAGTCCACGTAGAAGGCGTTGGCGTTCAGGGTTAAAGCGCCATCCAGCCACACGGAGCGCATCGAAAGCTCGTAGTTTTTGGTGTATTCGGCGTCGTAAGCCTTAGTGGTGCCGCGCGCCAAGTTATAGCTGATACCACCGGAGCGATAGCCTTCCTGATAGATAAAGCTGTAGCTCAGGTCCTCGTTCCAGTGGTAGGTCAGGCCCGCCTTGGGCAAGAACTCGTTAAAGGTCTCACTGCTGTTCGGCGTCGAAACGGAGGCGCTGGAGGCCAGCGCCAGAATCTGCGCATTGACCACACTAATAATGCCGGCCGTCAGAGCACTGCCGCCGTAGGCCGCGGGATCCGTTGAGGGCAGGTCATTATTGATGGTGTAGTCGTCAGCGGAGGTGCGGCTCTGGGTTTCACGCTCCAGGCGCGCGCCCAGCAACAGGTCCCACTGGTCGGTCAGCTGGTATTCCAGGTCGCCAAACAACGCCATAGTCTCGATCAGCTGCTGGTTATCCCCTACCAGCCCCAGGTCGATCGGGTCGGATCCAGCGGCCGTATAGATGCCCATTACCACGGGAACCAGAGATTCAGGCACGCCAAATAACGGCAGTAGATCCGCAACACCAAGACTCTCGAGGGTCATCTGGCGCTTGCCGTAGTAGTTATCCTTCGACTCCAGATCCGAATAGTAAAGCCCCACCACACCCGAGGCCCGCTCATAGTCAAACACCAGACGCAGCTCTTGGCTCAGAGTGGTATCGGTACGGTCATCAAACTGCTGAGACGACAGGCTGGCGCCGGCATCGGAATCCCACTCATAACCGTAGCCAGAATCCGTGTAGGCGGTGATACTGGTCAGGTCCCAATGCTCGTTAAGCTGGTAATCCATGCGCAGGTTATACAGATCAACGTCGGTAAACTCGTGGGTTGGCGTATTGATATTGAGTTCGCGGTGATCAAACGGGTTCTCACCCGCCTCGGGCACATTCACAAACAGCACACCATTGTCGCTCTCGGCCTTGGTGTAGGTGAGCAGGGCTGAGAAACCCTGCAGCGCCTTTGGCTCAAACAGCAACTTGGCGCGGTAGTTATTGCTTTCAGAATAATCAGCGTTAGTGGACAGGTTAGGCGCTTCGTTGTAACCGTCAAATTCGCTGTCTTCGGCAGAAATACGCAAAGCCAACTGATCTTCAATCAGCGCGCCGCCACCGGCAAATGCCAGGCCCTGGCGACCGTCACTGCCCATCTCGACCTTGACGTCCGCCCCCCACTCATAGCTCGGCTTGGTGGTCGTCATGACCACGGCCCCGGCCAAGGTATTCTTACCCTGCAGGGTCGACTGAGGGCCGCGCAGTACCTCGACCTGTTGAACATCCCAGGCGGTGAGAGCGCCGTGCTGCACCGTTCGATAGGGCATGGGTGCGCCATCCACATACAGGGTTGCCAAGGCGTTGTTGTTGCCGCCACGGTAGTCGGTGGTGTCCACTCCAAAGGCGTTGATACCACGAATGCTGTAACCGGCGCCCAACTCCCCCGTTACATTAGCGGACTGTTGTAGTACATCGTAGACATTGCTCAGCGCCCGCTCCTTGATGTCTTCTGCGGTCGTCAGCGCCACACTCACGGGTGTGTCCTGCAGGCTGCGCTCGACCTTCAGGCCCATGACCATGACTTCTTCGATGTCATCTTTTGCCAGGCTCTGGACAGAGACCGTCAGCGCTACAGCGGCGCTGAGCGCGCTGCGTATAAACATATGCTTTTTCATTGTTTGCTCCCCAAGAACAAAATGCTATCGACTGGGCTAATACCCTTGCCCTCCCCTCAGCCAGCGCCTTTATAGTGACTCAGCAGCTAGAGATTTCTGAGGTCCGTCTCATACCCTCAAATCCACGCCTCAGCGTTCATCAACAACCATTTTTATTCCGGCATGTTGATGATAGAATCGGCGCATTCTAATGATACTCATTATCAATAACAATCGTATTTGCATAAAATATGTGACAGCGGAGCATCAGCAAACCATGGATACCCCTCTCTTCAGCGCCAAGAAGAGCCGCCTGCTGGCGGCTACCCTTGGCGTGTTGCTAACCAGCACCCTTGTTACAGCCGCCCTGCCGGCCTATTTACCCTTCAGCCAAGGGGACACCATTGCCGGCCCCATCCTGCTTTTTCCTTTTACCTGGGTCGCCCTGTTTCTGTTCAGTCTCATTACCACCAGCATTCAGCGGGTCTGGGGGGGATTAAGTCTCTTAAGCCTCAGCCACGGTTTGATTATTTTTCTCGCACTCAGCAGTCACTAAAGGCCAGACGATGCAAAGAGATACGCTCAAGAAGTTTTATATCGTCCACAGCTGGGTCGGTGTTATCACCGGCATACTGCTGTTTATCATCTGCTTTAGCGGGGCTCTGTCTGTATTTGGTAGCCCCGACCTGAAACTGTGGAGCAACCCCAGCCTCCACACCAAGACATCCATTGACCCTGCGGCCATCGATCAACTGGTCGAGCGCTACGCCGTCGATGTACCTGAAGCACTTAAACATGAAGTCATGGTATTGCTGCCTGGGGCCGAGGCCTTTGGCGATTTATACATCTGGTTTGAAAGCGAACACGGCCCAGAAGAGCAGGCCATCGCCCTGCACTTCGATCCCAGTACGCTCGAATTAATAGAGCGACTGGAAGGCAACCCTGAAGTCATCTTTGCGCAAAGCCGAGCCGTATTAACGATGGAGCAATTCATCACCCAGTTTCACGCCAACCTGCACATGGGCAAACTGGGTCTAATACTCACCGGCCTACTGGGCCTGACCTTGATGGCGTCCATTGTCACGGGGCTTATCATCCACCGCAAAATACTCAAAGAGATGTTCACCTTTCGGCCATGGCGCAGCTTGCGCCTAATGCTCACCGACACCCATAAAGTACTCAGCGTGTGGGGTATTTTATTCCACGGCATGATTGGTTTTACTGGGGCATTTTTAGGTTTGGCCACCATCATCCTGCTGCCCGCCGCCGCATTGGTGAGCTTCCAAGGCGACCAGGAAAAACTGCTCGAGACTTTTCAGCCTGAACACATGCCTCGCTTGAGTGGGGAGCCCGCCAACATGAGCATCGATAAAGTACTGAGACACAGCTTGTCGCTGGGTGGGGTAACTCGCAGCATAATCATTCTCGGCTGGGGCGATAAAAACGCCCTCGCGTTTACCAACACCGTCAACGTCGACGGGACTGGAGAAATGGCGAGCGAAACCCACAACTACCAACTAAGCAGTGGCAAGCACCTGGCACGGGCAACCGCGTTCGAGATGGTGGGCGGGGTCAGCGGCCCAGTGCTGGATCTAATAGCCCCTCTGCATTTTGGTGCTTTTGGCGGCCTGACAGTACGGATCATATGGGGATTGCTTGGCCTGAGTACCGCACTAATCGCCGCCACCGGCATCATGATTTGGGTTGAAAGGCGCGCCTATGGTGCAGAGGGAAAACTCTCACCCGAAAACTACCTGCGTTTAAACAAATTCACCATCGGCAGCTGCAGCGGTCTGGTGCTCGCCTGTGCGTCCCTATTCTGGAGCCAACGACTGGCGCCCGAGTTCATCATGGCCTTGTTTTTCTGCGTTTGGGCCATGAGCATTCCGCTCGCCTTCAGCATGAAAAACAACTATCAATCCAACCGCCTGTTGCTTGGGTTGTCCGGCGCCATGCTGATGTGCGTGCCGTTCATTGACGCGCTAACACTTGAGCATCACCTTTTTAACAGTTTGGATGGCAGCCACAACCACCTCGCCGCCATCGACGCCACTCTGCTGTGTATCGGCCTCGCCCTGCTCGGCATAGCCAAACGCTTGCCACGCGCGCGCCGTGAAGAACAACACAAAAAATATAGCCGTGTGAACAAACCAACACGAGAAGCATTGGCTGAAGACTGTTATGACGACACAGAAACCGCAGCGATCAATACACCAACAGCGCAGGCGCAGTAGGATGACAGTCATGATTTTTATTGCTGCACTGCTCAGCGTGCTAGCCGGCACACTGGCGCTGACCTACTCACAAAAGTACTGGAAAAAACACGTGGCCATCACTTGGCTCGTAAGAGCGATGGCGCTGTTAATGCTGGCAACCAGCTTTATGCTTTTAGACATTCAACTGTCGCTTCTTCAGGCCGTAATCACCTGGCTCGGCATGATCACGCTGGGCACAATACCGGCTGTTTTTATGAGCCCGTATCTATTCAAAGACAATTAAATAACATCACAACATAAAATACGATAGAAAAGCTTCGGTGCATACGACACGAAATCACGTTAGAGGTTGCCGCGCGCCGAAGCATGTCCGCCCATCACAACAACCTCATCATCTCATTCAGCCTGCACCCGTGTTAGGCGAAGGCTTGTAACCGGTTTTACTTCGACGTTTACGCTGACTTATTTTTTTCTTACGTCTTCGCTTAGCCCACAAATAAATACCGGTAATGGACAGCAATAATGGCAAGAGACCTATAAAACACCAAAAACTGCGACTCCAGACACCGGCAAAATTTCCGAAGTGTAAACGCCTAACACTGTCATCCAACTTGTGCAGAAAACCCTCACTGCGTACATCCTCGGCTTCTACATAATGGCCATACTGCGCATCAAATCGAATATGGCTGGCGTACTGACTCAGCAACGGGTTGCCCTGTGGCACTTCGCCGTAGATGTACACATCGCCATCCGGTTCAAAAGGCAAACTAAGATAAGTGGCTACAAACCCTGGCAGCTGTTGTTCGCTCTGAGCGTGCAACGTGTCGAGTGAGATTGTCGGCCCCATCATCGGACCCGTGACAACATGATGTTCAACGCCCGCCAAAGCCTCTTGCACTTCGTGAGTTAGGTGCAACACATTCCAGTAACCACCCGTAACCGCCAGCAATATAAAAATAGGAGCCCCGATCACCCCCACCATTTTATGAATATCACTAAAATACACACGCATGGATTTATTCCAGCGCAGAGTAAAAAATTGCACCCAGAATTGCCGATACAAAATCAGCCCGGTAATGCCCAACACGAAAAACATCAACGCCACCAACGTACTGGCCAGCAAACCTAGATCGCCCAATAAAAAAGTAAAATGCAGCTCAAGCAACCAGTCGGTAAGGTATTCATCAAACGCGACAGGCGGGGCCAATATCTCTCCAGAGTATTGATTCAACAACAGGTATTTACGCTCACTGCTGCCGTGCGGTATGACATACACCAAGTCGGCCCGACCAGGGTCTAAAAACAACACCCAACCCACCTGTTCGTGTTTCGGGTAAATCGCCGCAATGTTACTGCGCAATGTATCGAGAGACAGGCGCGCGTGCAACGCGCCGTCTACGCGCACTTTGTCCGGCATGATTAATGAATCTATCTCGTGTTTAAACATCAGAACACTGCCGGTCAAGCAGACAATCAACAGGGGTATACACGTGGCCAGCGCCATCCATGTATGCACTTTAAACAAGGTTCTTCTCATGACGATACTTCCAAACTATTTCTCGTAGCCTTAAACAAAAAAACGCCACGCACCAAAGTACGTAGCGTTTTCCCAGAAAAACAACTTAGAAGCTGTATCGCACGTCAGCGGTGAGCGTGCGCGCTTCACCGACAAAACAATCGCCGCGATTCAAGCATGATGTTATGTGTTGTTTATCGGCTAGATTTCGTCCGTTCAGACTTAGGAACCAATCATTCACTTCATAACCGACCATACCGTCAACCAGAGTGTAGCTGTCAGTACTCAGGGCTTCATTGTCTGAGCCATTCCAAGTTTTCCCAACATGGCGAGCCCCTAGTCCAACACGCAAACCAAACAAGTCATCGGTAAAGCGATAGGTCGCCCAAGCGGACAACAGCTCTTCTGGCACAGCTTCAACATGGGTCGTCTCTAGGCCTAACTGCTGGTACTTAGCGTCAACTTTGGTATAGCTGGCAATCAAATCAACTTGTGCCCAAGTCGCTTGCATTTCCAACTCAACCCCGCTGATTTTTGCACCCGCCGCCTGTATTTGATTGGTCGGATCCGATGGATCCGTCACCAAACGGTTACGTTCTTCAATTTCATAGATCGCGGCGGTAAACAACAAATTTGATCCTGCGGGTTGGTATTTCACCCCGGCTTCAATCTGCTCACCTTCGGTTGGCTTAAAACGCTCACCGCTTTTATTGACGCCACTCACTGGCTCAAAAGATTCGGTGTAGCTAACATAGGGCGATACACCCGACTCGAACGCGTAGAGCACACCCAACTGGGCTGTTGTGGCTGAAGAGTCTTCACTGTTCGACTGCCCTTCGACTGAGTTTTGAACCTCATCACGACGCAACCCCGTTGAAATAACCCAGTGATCAAACTTAATTTGATCCATCAGGTAAACACCCTGCTGCTGCAGAGTTGTCGAAGCCTTCTCCTCAATTTCATAATCGCCAATCGGGCTTTGTCCGTACTCAGGGTCAAACAAATCGAGGGGGCCACCACTCAAATACACATAATCATTATCAGTGGTGACATCCTGCACGTCGTACCCCAACACCAACTGGTGTTCAACCGTGCCCGTGGAGAAATCCGCGTTCAAGCGCACATCATAACTGAGGGCATCGGCGCTGCGCTTACTGGCCAACGCGGTGCGCATAACGGTGCGACCGTCAGCCATAAGACGAAGGTAAAGGCTTCCAGGATAAGCAGTAAAGGCGGGCCACATAGTTCGGTAATCCACCTCGCTGGTGGAGTGGCGTAGATTACCGGCGAGACTCAACACCTCCGTAAGCTGATGGGTGAAGCTCAAAGTAGCGGCCGTCTGCTCGGAGTCGTATCGGTCCCACTCTGGCTCACTGGCAAATAGACTCTGGTCAATTTCACCGTTCGGATTCGCCAATTGGGTGCCGTACCAAGGTAAAAACTGCGTGCTGGTACCTGCACTGTTCTCCTGTCGATTTAGCAGCAAGGTAATGTCGGTATTCTCACTCGGGCGCCAACTCAACGACGGCGCCAACACCAAACTGTCATCGCTGACATAGTCGGTTTGCGTACCCGCCTCACGTTTAAGCGCGACTACTCGGTAGAGCCATTCACCGTCGGTATCGAGGGGGCCGGTCATATCCACTGCCAACTGCTGGCGATCAAAAGTGCCTGACTGCGCCCAAACCTCGCCGCCCGCCTCGGCCTGAGGTCGCTTGGAGACATAGTTAATCACGCCGCCGGTACCGCTCTGCCCATAGCCCACAGATGCTGGGCCCTTGAGAATTTCAACTCGCTCGAGGGTGTAGGGGTCCGTGCGAGTGTTGTTGTATGAACCAAACAACGTTTTCAGGCCGTCTTTATACTCGGCCGGTGACACGCCACGGATAGTCGCCCAGTCACCACGGGTATCGATGCCGTAGGGTCCACCGTTCACACCCGCCGAATACTGCAGCGCATCCTGCACCGTCTTCACACCGGTGGCGGTAAAGAAATCTTGAGTGATGACCGACACAGAAAAGGGAATCTCGGTGAGCTGCGCGCTCAATTTACCGACATTCGTGGTGCGTTCAGACAATTGTTTGCCCACAACGGTAACTTGTTCAATACCGTTCCGGCGGTTATCAACCTCGGCACTGGCCCCCACGCTGGCCGCCCCCGCCAATAAAACAGCGGAGGCCAACAGTATTTTCGTGGTCGTCAGCTCAAGTGCTCTCTGCGTGATTACCGTTTTTTCAGCCGGTTTTCTAATTGTTTTTAATTGCATTTTTATACTCTCCCAAACATGAACAATGTGTGTTTGCACACTGCTGGTTCACTTATAATTTCCACAACACCATACAGCAAATGAAAATCAATCGCATTAGCATTATCGTCTACTGCGTGAGTCAGGAGAAGAAAGAGGAGGGCTAGAAGATTTGACGGCCAAAAGTACGCCGCTGACGAGCAAGAGAAGAGCCCCTTAAAAGCTAGGGGCTCTTAGGATAAAACTGAGGCATCAATCGGGAAACACTTCCTGTAAGTTGAAAATAGCCTCCCCACTTCCAGGAGCCAGTGAGACCTGCAACATTTTCTCGGCTACCTCACGGCCAGTAATGGGCCGGTAAGGTTTCAACATAGGCAGGCGACATAACCAAGGCACAACTATCGAGCCCAGGCTCTCCCCCAATCGCACAGTCTCCCGATCTCCCAACAACAGCGATGGTTGAAATATGCTAACGCGTTTAAAGACAAGCTGTTTTACCGCTCTTTCCAGATCACCTTTCATTTTCATATAGGCACTGGCGCTGGCGGGGTTAGCACCACTGGAACTCACCAAGCAATAATGCGGAATAGCATTGGAAGCGGCAAAGCGTGCCACTTGCAGCTGATAATCATGGTCCACCACCCTTTGTGCCGCAATGGAGCCCGCCTGCTTCTTGGTCGTACCAAGACAAGAAAACAATACATCACCGCTGACTTTATCGGCCACGTCCTCCAAGCACTCAAAATCTACGACACAGCTTTCCAGCTTTTCGTGCTCTACCTTGAGAGGCCGCCGACTCACGGTGATCACCCGCGCGTATTGGTCACTCGCCAACAGAAAACCCACCAGTTCAGAGCCCACTAAACCCGTTGCACCCAGCACCACAGCAGTTAACGACATAATTTTACTCGGGTAATTTTAGATAATTCATACTAACGGAAAACAGGCACACTGACGAAGCAACACCCCTCAATCACACACGTCTGTTCTTGCAACGCTTTATTGTGATATTTTCTCCCAATTAGACACACAAAAAAACACGCATTCAGAGAAGCCTAGATGAACGAGACACTCAGTTATACCGTGAACGATGGCATTGCCACCATCACACTTAACCGCCCCGATAAGATGAACGCCCTTAACCTTGATCTCTTCGAAGCTCTGGCTGCTGCGGGTGAAGCGGTTAAAGCGGACAACACGGTGCGCGTAGTCGTATTAAACGGCGCTGGGCGCGCGTTTTGTGCAGGCTTAGACATAGAAGCCATGACAGCCATAAGCTCTACAGATCTAGCCATTCGCACCCATGGCGACTGCAACCTATTTCAGCAGGTTGCATGGGTTTGGCGTGAAATCAGTGTACCCGTTATAGCCGCTGTCCACGGCACCTGCTTTGGTGGCGGCTTGCAAATCATGACCGGCGCTGACATGCGCTACATCCACCCAGATACCCAGCTCAGTATTATGGAGATGAAGTGGGGTTTGGTTCCCGACATGGCCGGCACGCAACTTTGGAAGACATTTGTCCGTGAAGACATCATTCGTGACCTGACCTACACCGCGCGCATTTTCAGCGGTACCGAAGCTTTTGAATACGGTTTTGCAACCCGCTTGACCACAACCCCGTTAGAAGAAGCCTTGGCTACTGCAAAACAAATTGCCAATAGAAACCCCGACGCGATTCGAGCCGCCAAACGCCTGATTAACGATCAACTCCATGCAGATCCAATCGCCGGCATCTTAGCTGAGTCGGTAGAGCAGAAGGCGATCATTGGCAGCAGTAACCAAATGGAAGCGGTCATGGCCACCATGCAAAAACGCACGCCTTCTTTTAAGGATCCAGAGTAACGGAAAAGAACGCTTTAAGGCCGTCGCGTGACGGCCTCAAAGCAACAGGCACGGTATGAAAACAACACAGACGGCCCGATCAAGTTCGAGCCCAGAGACAATGAGTAATAAAGACTGCTAGTAGAGGCCATTAGTAGAAACAACTAGCACCAACCGCTCACTGCAGCAAACGGGCCTGCAACAGCGCTATCGAGTCATCGGTTAAACCCAATCCTGACCGCAGGTAATTCCCCACGTCACCATACTGCGCCTCCAATGCGCTGAAAAAAGCGTTGATGTTATCCCTGTGCACACTGCAATAAGGCATCAGCCAGCTGCGCTGCCAGCTTTTTGTGCCCGCCTCGATCAAGTGGCCTTCAACTAGCTTAAGCAGGCTTTCGATATCGTAGTATTTCAAAGTGAGCATATAGTCTTCGACAATTGTTTCGCGCGGCACATTTAAAGCAGACAAGATAAGCGCCGCCGCCAAGCCGGTTCGATCTTTACCCGCGGTGCAATGAAAAACCGTCGCACTATTAGGCGCTGCAATATCATCAAGCAGGCGTGCAAAAAAACGCTGATAGAGGGGCGTCACCTCGTCGAGGCACTCCGCATACGCGCCACTCACCAATCTGTGTGAGGCCTCATCACTCAGTTCACCCGCGCGCAGCATCTCCCAAAAGCGTGGCATGCTGCCAATGCTAATGTTGTAGTCGTCATAAACGGTAATCGGCAATGTGCGATTAACCGTTCGCTTGCGCTCTTCTTCGCGGCGAAAATCGTGCAGATGCGTCAAGCCTAAAACCTGCAAGAACTCTGCATCTTTATCCGACAAGTCACGTAGGTGGCCACAACGCAATAAACGTCGCCATTGCAGCTGACGACCGTCCGCGGTTGCATAGCCCCCAAGGTCACGAAAGTTAACGCCACCGTCTAATTCTATTTCACGTGTACTCAAAGCATTGCTCCATTGATAATCTGTTGTTGTCCAGCGCGGTTCACTCTCCCCAACGCGGCATAATGGTTTGATCAATGCCGCACTGATCCAAAATACGCGCCACGACAAAATCGATCAAATCCTCGATGCTTTTCGGCTCGTGATAAAAGCCTGGACTCGCCGGAATCATCACCGCGCCCATGCGCGTGAGCTTAAGCATATTTTCCAAATGAATTTCAGAGTAAGGCGCCTCGCGCGGCACAAGAATTAATGCTCGGCGTTCCTTCAGCGCCACGTCGGCCGCCCGTTCGATCAAATTATTACTGGCGCCACAGGCAATGGCTGAAAGCGTGCCGCCACTGGCTGGGCAGACGATCATTTTTGCGGGGGAACTGGAACCCGATGCCACCGGTGAGAACCAATCTTCTTTACTCAATAACTGCAACTGTTCCGGTTTGGCGCCATAACGTTCCGCTAGAAAGGCCTGCTGCGCCTCAAGCCCTTCAGGTAGCTGTATGTTCGTTTCTGTACGAATCACAATTTGCGCGGCGCTGGAAAGCAATAAAAATACTTTCTTATCCGCGGCCAACAAACACTGCAATAAACGCAAACCGTATTGGGCGCCGGAAGCGCCGGTCATGGCCAACGTTATGGTTTCTTGGGTGTAGCCCTTAGGGTTCGTATTCATGAGTTACTCTCTGCGCAAGTGCGTGCTTCGCTGCCCAAACGCTGTAATAATTTTTGATGGATACCACCGAAGCCACCGTTAGACATAATCACCACATGACTATCTGATGTGCATTGCTCGGCACAGGCTTCAATCATTTTTTCCACGGAGTCTTGCAGCTGTGCAGGCACTGGGCTACTGGCCACAACATCCCCGAGCGACCATTCACTGCCTGTCGGTTGCAACCACAGCACAAGATCAGCTGCTGCCGTCGACTGGGCCAGCGCGTCTTTGTGTATTCCCATGCGCATGGTGTTTGAGCGCGGCTCGATCAAGGCAATAATCTTCTCACCGCCGACCTTCGCACGCAAACCGTCAAGCGTTGTGGCAATAGCCGTGGGGTGGTGAGCAAAGTCGTCATAGACCTTAACGCCCCCCGCTTCACCCAAACATTCCATACGGCGCTTAACCCCAGCGAACTCACACAGGGCCGACACGGCAACGCCCGGTGCCACACCAACATTACGCGCCGCCGCCGCCGCCGCCATACCGTTGCGAACATTGTGTAGGCCGGTGTGCTCCCACTTCACGCTGCCGGCCAACTCGCCATCGAAGTAGAGCTCATACTCTGAGCCATCACGTTCGAGTAGATGCGCCTGCCAGCCGTTGCCCCCTGCGACATCAGCTGAGTTATCCACAACCCCTGTCTTAACGGTTTCAGTCCAACAGCCCATATCGAGCACGGCATCCAGGTTCGGTTCGTTATCGGGGTAGATCACCAAACCGTTACCCGGCACCGTGCGCATCAAATGATGGAACTGTTTTTGAATCGCGCTTAAATCGTCAAAAATATCGGCGTGATCAAATTCGAGGTTATTCATCACCAACGTGTGTGGGCGGTAATGAACGAACTTAGAGCGTTTATCGAAAAATGCGCTGTCGTACTCATCGGCTTCCACCACAAAGAACGGGCTATCGCCGAGCCGCGCCGATGTCTCGAAATTGCTCGGCACGCCGCCAATCAAATAACCTGGGCTCATCTTGGCATACTCCAACACCCAAGCCAGCATGCTCGCGGTGGTGGTCTTACCATGGGTACCGGCTACAGCCAGCACCCACTTATCTTGCAGTAAGTGATCACACAACCACTGGGGCCCAGAGGTGTAGGGGATATTTTTTGCCAACACCGCCTCCACGACCGGATTGCCACGACTCATGGCATTGCCGATAACGACTAAGTCCGGCAGAGGTTCGAGCTGAATGGGATCAAACCCCTCAATCAGCTCAATACCCGCGCTCTCAAGCTGAGTGCTCATGGGGGGGTAAACGTTGGCATCGGAGCCGGTAACCCGGTGGCCGAGTGATTTTGCTAACTGTGCGAGGCTGCCCATAAAGGTGCCGCAAATACCGAGGATATGTATGTGCATAAAGGGAGATCAACTATCAGAGGGATCAATAAATGAAGGCTTGGAGGCTTTTGCAACCCAGTGCAGCAGCCGTATAAAGCTCAGCTTATCACGCGTTTGCCGCAGCCGGCAGGGTGCAAATGACTCCGCAGCCCTCCATGCCGATCGTTTTCTAAAGGCCCATGGACGACCAGCTAGTACTTGGCCCAAGCAGAAACCCTCACCGTTACGAATTAGTACGTTTAGCGGTGAATTTTCGATCAACCTCGCGTATAATTTGCGCCTCTAAAATTTTCAGGTGATGACGTACCTCTATAGAGACGCCATCGCCCGCCCATAGAATCTCAGGAAATCTTTCAGCAATGGCTATAAAGAACGCCTTCTACGCACAATCTGGCGGTGTTACCGCGGTTATCAACGCTTCCGCCTGTGGTGTGATCGAGACTGCTCGCCAAAACAGCGACAAGATCGGCACCGTTTACGCGGGCAACAGCGGCATCATCGGCGCCCTGCGTGAAGACCTGATCGACACCAACGCTGAAAGCGCAGAAGCCATTGCCGCCCTGAAGCACACCCCTTCGGGTGCCTTCGGTTCTTGTCGCTACAAGCTGAAAAGTCTGGAAGACAACAGGGCCGAGTACGAGCGCCTGATCGAAGTATTCAAGGCCCACAACATCGGCTACTTCTTTTACAACGGCGGCGGCGACAGCGCCGACACCTGTCTGAAAATCTCTCAGTTGTCCGAGAAAATGGGTTACCCGCTGCAGGCCATCCACGTGCCTAAGACGGTGGACAACGACCTGCCGTTCACCGACAACTGCCCGGGCTTCGGTTCAGTCGCCAAGTACATTGCCGTGTCGACCAAAGAAGCGGCCATGGACGTGGCCTCTATGTGTGAGACCTCTACCAAGGTCTTCGTACTGGAAGTAATGGGTCGTCACGCTGGCTGGATTGCCGGCGCCAGCGCCCTGGCCGCACAGGAGGTCGGCGATGCACCGCACATCATCCTGTTCCCAGAAGTCGCCTTCGACCGCGAGAAGTTCATGGCCAAGGTTAAGGCCACCGTCGAAGAGAAAGGCTTCTGCGTGATCGTTGCCTCGGAAGGCGCTGCTTACGCCGACGGCAAGTTCCTGGCCGACGCTGGCAGCGTTGATGCCTTCGGCCACACCCAACTGGGCGGCGTTGCACCTACGCTGGCGCAGATGGTGAAAGACGAGCTGGGTTACAAGTACCACTGGGCCGTTGCCGACTACCTGCAACGCTCTGCACGCCACATCGCCTCGAAGACCGACGTTGAGCAAGCCTACGCCGTGGGTAAAGCCGCCGTTGAGTTTGCACTGGCGGGCAAGAACGCGGTGATGCCGGCCATCATCCGCGGCACCGGCGCCGAGTACACTTGGACCATCGAAGAAGCACCGCTGGCTGAAATCGCCAACGTTGAAAAGATGATGCCGGCTGAGTACATCAGTGATGATGGATTCGGCATCACCGCCGCCGCTCACGCCTACTTCTTGCCGCTGATCCAGGGCGAAGACTACCCTCCTTACAAGAATGGTGTACCTCACTACACCAAACTTAAAAAGGTTAAGGCCGAGAAGAAACTGAGCCAAGGCTTCGACATCTAACCATGCGTATTTTTCGCTGTTAGAACGTAATACGGCCGAGCACTGCTCGGCCGTATTACGTCTGCTACCCTAATAAAGAACATTGAACAGCCTGTAAGCAAGTCCTTACACTCGGAACAAAACAATGACCGATATTGAAGTACAACAAAACAACCCCTTGCACGGCATTAAGCTCGAAGTGCTGCTGACCGAACTGGTCGACCACTACGGCTGGGAAGACCTAGCTGAGGCGATGAACCTCAATTGCTTTAAGAGCAACCCGAGCGTCAAGTCGAGCCTTAAGTTTCTGCGCAAGACCCCCTGGGCGCGCGAGAAGGTCGAGGGTTTTTACCTGTATAAGTTCAAGCGCTTGCCGCGTCCAGACGATGCCAACTTCGCGCTGCCGCCACGCGACCGCACGATTCCACTGAACCAAAAATCGATGGGCGCGCCGGCCTCCGTGGTCAAACGTGTGCGCCCAAATGAGCATACCGAAAAGCCGCACAACCCACGCGCGCAGCAACGCGAGCGCCAACTGGACCAGCGCGACAATGGCCCACGTAAATCAGACACTAAACCTGCCGACGGCAATGTTTGGGGCAAGTGGTCCGACTAAGCACCACCTCACCCTCTCCGCCCCCTTGCTGGGGCGGCTCTGTTTTGCTCTGCGCCGCCCATCCCCAGAACCGCCTCTCGAATACTCGAAGTCGGTTACGCTGCTACTGACACCTAACCATTAGACTCCTGTCATCCTCTTACGTTAATATTTCTGTCTGTGGCAGTTCAGGGTCACGTAAATCTAAAACGACAGAGACGCCTCAAAGCCCAATGCGCTACTGAGCTTTTTGCACGAACAGTGATTCACATCGCACAGATCCAATGACCGTAAATAGACAGGGACTTCCATGAAAACCTTTTTGAAGGCAGTTGGCCTAACCGCTATTATTTTGGGCGTATTGATTACGGTGGTTATCTTCAACAGCTCGGCTCAACGCTTTGTCATACAGCAGCTTGGGCCAAACCATTCATTTACGGAAGATCACGCCAGCCCGGCCCCCGACTACACTCAACGCAGTAATTGGCTTGCCCACCCAGACCTCGCCGACAACAGCGATTGGGCGCCCGAAGGCCTTAAGGCCGCGCCCCCGAAAGATGCACGAGCCTACGTTTTTTTCATTCACCCCACCGCCTATTTACGCAATGACCACTGGTTCGGAAGTATTGACAAAAGTACGGCCACCGATGAGAACAAACAATGGATGATGGCCAACCTAGCCAGCGCCTACAATGGCTGCTGCCATGTTTACGCGCCCTATTTTAGAGAGGCAACCATCCACGCTTTTTTGCAGGAAGATTTAGACGATGCTGCTAAGGCCCTCGACTTTGCTTATCAAGATGTAGCCCGAGCCTTCGAGCATTTCATTCGTGCCATCCCCGCTGGCAGCCCTTACATTGTCGCGTCACACAGTCAGGGTACCGTGCACGGTCAGCGTCTACTTCAGCAACAAGTAGATGGCACACCACTGGCCAAACGACTGGTCGCAGCCTTTCTAATCGGATGTACGGTTCACGCCGACCTTTTCGATCATGACTACCAAGATATACAAGCGTGTGAAAATGCTGACGACCTAGGCTGTGTGAACGCCTACGACACATGGGCAAAAGACGGCGACCCTAATGGTGCCAGCTGCCCCAACTGGTCTGGGGAGCAATATGTTCGTAACGACAAGCAGTGGCTGTGCGTCAACCCGCTCTCCTGGCAGGCTGACGACAAACTTATTCAAGCATCGGCGAATCCAGGTTCAGTACCGGTACAAAACCCTTACAACATTTCAATAGTGGGAGAAGACAAAGCAGATGGGCTAACATGGTCGGCACTGCAAACACCAATAAAAGGTCAGGCTTCAGCGCAATGCGTAAACGGCATATTGCGCACCAACGATCAAACTGAAAGCGTATTCAAAGACTACGCAGTAAACGGTAATTACCACGGTTTAGACTATGCATTGTTTTATAGCAGCATACGAGATAACGCCAAACAGCGTGTTGAGGTTTGGTGGAACAACGAAACCCGCACACCTTAGTCAAACAGTGTGTATGTGTGACTAGACACAACAGCGAGCAAATTGCGCTGTGTCATAAGGCTAAAATTTTCGCAATGTAAAATAAGTAACTAGACTGTTACACGCAAGCGCAACCAACCAATTGATTAGCCGCCAAGAGAAGAGAACCCTATGAGTGACTCAGTAAGTACTCCTGTTAACTACGGCCCATTGGCTGGCCTTGTCGGCAGCTGGAAAGGCGATCGCGGTCTCGACGTTGCCCCGGAAGACAATGGCGAGATTGAGCGTAACCCCTACTTTGAAACCATCGACTTTGAGGCCATTGGCGACGTTGAAAACGCCGGCAAGCAAACACTGGCGATCCTGCGCTACCACCAACAGGTGTACCGCAAGTCCAACGACGAGCAGTTCCACGATCAGCTTGGTTACATCACTTGGGATTCAGTGACTGGCATCGTTAGCCACTCGTTCATTATCCCCCGCGGTGTGGCGGTCGTTGCTGACGGCGCCGCCACAGAAGAGAACGGCACCATCACCATTACGATGGACGTCGCCGCAGAACAAGCCAATGGCGGCATCGCGCAAACAGCGTTCATGCGCGACAACGCCAAGACCACGAGCTTTGGCGACACCATGGTACTCAAGGGCGACGACCTGTCCTACGACATGACCACCATGCTCGATATCTACGGGCGTGAATTTAAGCACAAGGACAAGAGCAAGCTGACCCGAGTGTAAGCGCCCAATCTATTGAGTACACCTATTCTCAGGTGTACTCAACGATTCGCTTTTATATACCTGACAATGACGTTGAAGATAATGTTTTTGAAAAAACATACGACATTAACCTTAGGTTTTCCTGCACATAACTCCCCTCTTAATTAACTAAAGCACCGTAATCGGTGTAGCCCTGTGCATCATTGGTGTAAAAAGTGGAGGTGTCGGGTTCCGCCAATACTGCGCCTGTTTTAAAGCGCTCGACTAAATCTGGATTTGCAATAAAAGGCATGCCAAAGGCCACCGCATCGCCTTGCTTACCGACAATGGTTTGATGGGCGGAGTCTTGATTATAACCACCATTAACGATGAGTTTCGTCACAGCTTGCGCGCCTATCAAAGCCGCCAGCTTCGGCGTCAGATAATCAATACTGGTGTGTATGCCGTCATCACCACCGGGCTTATTTTCCAGCAGGTGAATGTAAGCAAGCTGCAACGGCAGTAATCGTTCCACCGCACGGACAAATGTCTGCTCGTATTGGCTGTCGGCAATACCCCATACGCTGTTGGTTGGCGACAGACGAACACCCACGCGATCGGCGCCAACCTCTGCGCTTACGGCAGAGACCACCTCAAGCATAAAACGTAAGCGGTTATCGATACTGCCACCGTAGGCGTCAACACGCTGATTGCTGCTGTCACGGGTAAACTGATCGATCAAAAAACCGTTGGCGGCGTGCAGTTCTACGCCATCAATTCCAGCGTCAACCGCCCGCCTTGCCGCCGTTACAAACTGTTGTACGCGCGCATCTATTTCATCAGTCGTCAAAGCCCTCGGCTCGACAAATTGTCGGTCGCGCCCCTCGGGGGTTTTTAGCGCCCCCTTTAAAGTGACCGCCGATGATGACACCGGTTGATCGCCGTCATTAAAGTCCGGGTGCACCGCGGCCCCCATATGCCAGAGCTGGACAAAAATACGCCCTTTTTTGCTGTGTACTCGCTCGGCAATTTTCTCCCAACCTTGTTGTTGTTTCTGATTAAACAGCCCCGGCGAATTCATCCAGCCGCGTCCTTCGGCGCTGACCGCTGTGGCTTCAGCGATGATCAAACCGGCGCTCGCGCGCTGCGCGTAATACTCGGCCATCCGCTCTGTGGGTACGCCATCATCTGTGGCACGGCCACGTGTCAGTGGCGCCATGATCACGCGATTGGCTAGCTCTAGGGCGCCTATTCTAAGCGGCTTAAATAACAGGTTCATTGTTCACCTCATTCAATAATGAGGAGCAGGCGCGATACCCACCCCTGAAAGACAAAAATCAAATACTCAATTCAGAGCGATATAACGCACCGACAACCGGCGTATCAAAAATGCGTGCAAAGTAGCTTGCCAAGTGTGGTCGAGTCTCGGTAAGAGAACCTGTGAGTGCACGCTGCCAATGAAGACTTACCATCAAATACAAGTCGGCAGCCGTTAGCTGATTGCTGGCAATGTATCGATATTCGGCAAGCTGATTTTCGACAATGTCATAGAGTTTGCCGAGTTCAGTCGCGGCGGTCTGACGGATGCTGTCGTCATCACGACCGTAGCGCTCAGGGAAAAATACTCGCGCCCAATGCGGATGAACCGTGGCGTACAGAAATTGCAGCCACTTCAGTGCTTCGGCGTACTCAGCAGAGCCCGCCTCGGGCAACAGTTTGGCTTCAGGGAAGCGGCTGGCCAGATAGATCAATATCGCCGAGCCCTCGGTTAATACACCATTGAGTTCGTCACCACCGGCGGTCAGTGCGGGCACCTTGGCCAACGGGCTTATCTGTCGGTAGGCCTCTCCGAGATGCTCACCTCCAGCTAAATCAAGCAATTCGGTATTGTGGGTTGCGCCGGTTAAAGCAAGAGCCGCCTTAATGGCAAGAGAACAGGTGCCGGCACCGTGATAGAGCGTATACATAGTTACTTCCTCGTCAGTTGGAGCAGCGCTTGGCTGCTGTCGACAAGTACTCTACGATGATCTAACCTGCTAATAAATTCGCAATAACTGCATAACTACCCCGCAAAAATGCACAGGCCAAAAATGAATAACTGGGATGATCTTCGTTTCTTTCTCGCCCTGGCTCGCTCTGGCAGCATTTCAGCCGCGGCCCGAGAACTTGGCGTCAACCACTCCACCGTATCCAGGCGCATTCAAGCACTGGAGGAGAAACATGGCGTGCAGCTTTTCCAGCGCCAGTCCGGCGGCTATCAAATGCTCGACGCCGCCGATGCTATTCTCGCTCAGGCAGAAGCCATCGAGGCGCAAAGCCAACAAATATCCAGAATTCTGTTTGGCAAGGACACCCGTCTTGAAGGGCCCATCAACATCACCATGCCACACGATATTTTTGAGCACTGCCTGGCAAGTGAACTGGCCGAATTTTCCCGCCAACACCCTGGGATTGAATTAAACGTGATGGTGAGCCAAGGCCTGCGTAATTTAGCCAGCCGTGAAGCTGATATCGCGATCCGCCTGACACCAGAACCGCCCGATTACCTTGTCGGCCGTAAGGTTGCGGGGTTACAACACGGCCTCTACTGCGCCAGCAACTACGATTTGAATGATGGCGTAGGTGTTATCTGTTGGGGAGGTGAACAAGTGTTGCCCTCGTGGGCTCAAGATCATTACCCCGATGCTCACATCGCGCTTCGCGTTGATGACCTAAGCAGTATGCACGCAGCCGTGAAAGCCGGTTTCGGCGTCGCCCGCATGCCCTGTTACATGCCCGACAGCATCGCGGATCCTGCAGTAAAAAAATTACCGCTAACACAACCGAGGTCTGATTGGTCAGTGTGGTTACTGAGCCATGTTGATCTTCGAAAAACTGCCAGAGTGCAAAAATTGAAAAGCTATTTACTGACCTCGCTCGAACAAAAACGCGCGTTATTTGAGGGGGAAAATCCAAACGGTTAGAGACTTCACATCTAAATCCATCAATGTTTACAGTTTATTCAAAGGACCACCGGTAAAGACTATAAAAAGCGCGGTCAAGCAATCTCCGTAATTCATGCAGACAAACCTCACAAAAAAGCCGAGCTTGATGATCTCAAACTCGGCTTTTACCATTTAGGCAATACGTTATTAGCTAGCGGCTGCCCCAGATTTTCGATACAGCGCGTTCATTGCCCAAACAACCGACGACTAATGCCACCAGCGCCACCACGCCAAACACGACCACTGGGATCAAGTAATCTGAAGGCGCCACACCGCCACGTTTTGATATTGCGACTACGGCCACGTCTAAAACAGAGAATAAAACACCGAGTACGATTAATACTTTTCGGTTTAGAGGTTTATAGGCGTAAGGGTCGGTACCGCTTTCAAATACATTTAAAATTGGCGCGAATATCTTGCGCAGGAGTGCTTTCATCACATAACTCTCTCATAGCCACAGGCAGGTTCAATCAACAGTGTGCTGTACCGTAAACGACGTGTAAACACAAAGTGCAGGAAGAGCAATGCATTTGTCCGAGCCCAATGCAGGTTGAGATTGTGGTTACCACCTAGCTGTAGGTAGCCCTGGATCATCACAGCACCAAGAAAGACTGCACGTTACAGAGAGTATTGCGAGTAACTCAAGTCAATTGGTTCGAATACAAGCCGCTGCTTGAAATACTCAACCCCGACTGTCCCCCGACAAAAGACGAACCTCAGGTGAGATTCGCTCCATGATCATTACCGGCGGGGCAGACGTGCCATTGCTCACCTTGCCTACCCTCCGTACACGTCACTTACAAAGATGCAGGGCACTACTCACCTTGGGAGCGTATATCACTACACTGCCTCTGGCAGGGTTATATTCAACTCCAGTACTGAACAGTCGTCGGTGTTTTCCATCTGCACCGAAATATCATTTTGATCCACTTTTATGTACTTCCGAATGACTTCCAGAATTTCTTGCTGCATTGCGGGCAGGTAATCCGGCTGGTTACGCTTGTGACGCTCGTGGGCAACAATTATTTGAAGACGTTCTTTGGCCATATTGGCGGTGCTGGGTTTTTCGTTGCTACGAAAAAAATCTAGAATACTCATGCCATGGCTCCTTCTTTCTTGGCTCCGAGCAGACGTTTAAGGAAACCTTGCTTTTGCTCTTCGATAAAACGGTGCGGAACTTCTTCACCTAGCAAGCGGGCAACGGCATCGCTGTAGGCCTGACCGGCTTGAGTCTCGACATCAAGAATAACTGGGGTACCCTGGTTGGAGGCTTTCAGTACGGCCCGTGACTCAGGAATGACACCCAGCAGCTTGATGGCGAGAATGTCTTTTACGTCTTCGACGCTGAGCATTTCACCGGCGTTAACACGGGTCGGGTTGTAGCGTGTCAGCAGCAGGTGTTCGATAACCGACCCGCCCTTTTCTGCACGGCGGGACTTGCTCTGCAAAATACCCAGAATGCGGTCGGAGTCACGCACAGAAGAAACTTCCGGGTTGGTTACCACAATGGCTTCATCGGCAAAATAGAGCGCCATCTGAGCGCCTTTCTCAATACCAGCCGGTGAGTCGCAGATGATGAAGTCGAAGTTCTCGGACAACTCATTAAGAATTTTCTCTACGCCGCCCATGGTCAGTGCGTCTTTGTCGCGAGTCTGGGAGGCCGGCAGAATAAAGAGGTTCTCGGTGCGTTTGTCCTTGATCATGGCTTGATTCAGGGTTGCTTCACCATTGATAACGTTGACGAAGTCGTAGACTACGCGGCGCTCGCATCCCATGATCAGGTCGAGGTTACGCAAGCCCACATCAAAATCGATAATGATGGTTTTTTGGCCCTTAAGAGCCAATCCGGTACCAATGGCGGCACTGCTTGTGGTTTTACCCACGCCGCCTTTGCCTGAGGTTACAACAATAATTTTGGCCACGGTTAGGCCTCCTGTTTCGATAAAATGTTAAGAGACTTTTGCACGAAATTCATTTCACCTTCATGTGACATCCCCAAGGGGCATCCAGAGAATGTACTCAATCGGTCATTTATAAAAATAGACCACCTGATTGCGTGCATTATCGCCTGCATAAAAACGACGTTAGCGCCCATGTAAAGGTCTCGTTAAAACTGATTAATTGTGAAAGGTAGCCACATAAATAATTCAGCGGTTACAGTGATTCGACTCTCAGCGCATCACCTTCGAGGAAGGTTTGCACCACTTTTTTATAGGCGCTTTCCGGAATAGAGTCGCTGGGTAAAAAATTACCAGCAATAGAAATCAATTCGGCCTCCATGCTCTGGCAAAAAATACGGGCTGCGGTATCACCGCGAACTCCGGCCAATGCGCGACCGCGCAGAGCACCGTAGATATGGATATTACCGTCGGCCAGCACTTCGGCACCTTCGCTAACCTGCGCCATGACAATCAGATCAGCGTCTTCGGCATAGACCTGTTGACCGGAGCGAACGGGGCGGGTGATTATTTTGCTCTTGCGCTGCAACCACTTTTCTTCGATCACCGTCTTCACAAGGATTTGTGGCTCAATGCGGTCGGTTAGCAGTGGTTCTGGCCCGGTTACAACTTGCAGGCTAGGCTCAGCGATGGCTTCTGCAGGCAGTTCGATTTCTCTGGCGCGGGTACTAGAGCTGGGTAGCGCGGCGAGCCCTGTTTCGGCAACAGCGGCTTCATACACTTTTCCGACACCCTTAAAGGCAACGGGTTGCATGCCCAGATCGCGACATTGTTGAATCAACAGTTTGAAATCAATAGCGATATCAACATCGATCAGCTTTTCAATATTGATCAATACTGGCGAGCCCTGAAACAGCTTTGGAGCGTGCTGGGTTTTTTCGGCTAATTGCTGCGGAAAAACATTGGGTTGATAGTGATATACGTCTAAAACAACAACGGTAACCGTGCTGCCCTTTAGCTTAAAATCTACATCATTCATAAGACTAGGGTGGGCCATAAACAGCAAAAGAAGCCATTATCTAGGCCATTAATAAATAGTCAACCAGTATAAAAAGTAGGTGTCTTACAAACCGTCATGTCGGGTAAAAGTCGACCCCTTTGGCTGGGATTCGATCTACCCCGGGGGTGTAAGCTTCAGTACAAGCAGGAAGGCACGCGCCCAGCGCGACAGCCTCTTTAGCCTCGGCTAGACGATGTTCATTGATCTGGACGAAATGGTTTTAACCGCTCTGCTCTTAATCATCAGCCTTTATAAGTGCTGCGGATACCCACCTGTGTCGCCAGCCCGATGAGGCTCAGCTCCGATTGCCGATTGAATTACTCCCAAGCCCACACACCACCCGCCTGGCTATTGCCTAGAAACAGACTTGAAATGAACGAGAGGTTGTTAGCAATCAGTGTTTGGCCGTCCCCTGCCAAGGTCACATTGGCGGCATCGCCACTGTCGTAGCGAGCAAGCTCCTTGCCCGTGTTGATGTCCAGTGCCACGATAAAACTTTCCTGCCAAAGAATACTGTAAGCGGGTATCCACACCACATTGTTAAAACCCAGACTTACCGACATAGCCATAGGCGTAAAACCGAGGCGCGTTTCCCAAGCTTTACTCAAGGTGGGCACACCGGCAGCGTCGCGAGCTAAGTCAAAGGCTGCAAAACTGCTGCGCCCGTAAGGCACCAAGATACGGTTCTCTGGAGTCAGCACTACCGAGGAGGTGATGTCATTATCGACCCTATGTTTATAAAGCCGTGAACACGACGGTTCAACGCTGCCCTGTTCCTCTCGCTGCTGTGCAGCCCAATCACTGCAAGCCTGCACATCCACCGTTACTAAGTTCAGATCATTGTCGCCAATAATAACAAAAGCCCCGTCGTTGCTCAGTGTCGGCGAGGTCGCAATTCCGCCCGGCACATCGAGTTCAACGTACCAGGCCACGCTTAAATCTTTGCCCGCATAACTTATAGCCCAAAGGGCACCAACCTTGTAGCCTTCTGGCGCGATGACATTCCCGCCGATCACCAACAAAAGCCCGGTACTAAATCAGCCCGTATTGCCGACCAACACAAGATCGATATTTCCAGCGCGACCGTAGAAGCTTCTCTTTTAACCTTCGATGACGGCGTAGTGGTCATCAACACCACCTACCCTGAACCCGCTTGGATTAGTTTGGATGCCCTCGGCAACGCCATGCTCGCTGGCAGCACACGCGCCGCGCCCATGGGCGCGCAAAAATTCACATGGAATGAAGCTGACAACCACTTTGAAAATGCTTGGCTGCGCACGGACATAGATGGCAGTGATTGGATGCCGCCCACTATTTCCCCCTCAACCGGTTTGGTCTATTTAGCAAACCGTGTCGGGGATCAATACGAATACCTTGCCGTCGACTGGCGCAGCGGCGTCACAGCGGCCCGCTGGACTTTCCCAGACAGCAGTATTCGCTGGGGCAACTGGGGCGGTGTCACCACCTTTTTGGAAGATGGTGACCTTATGGTCGGCGGATTCTTTGCGTTTACTCGGTACAACATTGGCCACATGCGTCATGGGGACAACAGCAGAGCTGCGCTATCGACTAAAGGCATTGATTGATGATCAGCGCTGAGCAACAACCCATTGCAGCGCCTACTAGCCCATATATTGAGTGCACAGCAAGCCCCTAAAAAAACAATTTGTGACCAGTCATTCAGTCCTTGGTCACAAATATTTTTCTTGCTACCCTCCCGCCACGTCAGTTTCGCACTGGTCGACGGGGCAATATCTTAACGTTATCCCCTGCTCGATACGGTATCTGACACAGATTACAGACGATATGAGAGAGCACCATAATGAAAATAATAACCCCCCTGTTAAAGAAGACCCCCCTTGCCTTGGCACTCAGCGCGTTGATCGTAGCGAGTGTTCAAGCCCAAGACACAGCCGAGCAGCCTGAAAAGAAAGCTAAGCGTGGCGCCGCTGCGATGATGATGGAAGAAATCCAGGTCACCGCCCGCAAGCGCAGCAACGCCGAAGCCCTTCAGGATGTACCCCTAGCGGTTACCGCGTACAGCGGTGAGCAGCTTGACTCAATGTTCGTGCAGAACCTGCAGGATTTGAGCTTCACGGCCCCCAACGTGCAGCTAGAATCCGCCGGCACTTTCCCAGGCGTACAAAACTTCTCTATCCGTGGCCAGGGCATTAACAGCTCAATCCCATCGATTGACCCGACCGTCGGTACCTTTGTCGATGGCGTCTACCTCGGCGTTACTTTCGGCGCTGTGATCGACATGTTTGAAGTCGAATCCGTTGAAGTGCTGCGTGGCCCGCAGGGTTTGTTGTTTGGCCGTAACGTGACCGGTGGCGCCGTTGCTCTGCGTACTTCTCGCCCAGATGGCGAGTTTGGTTACCGCGTACGCTCTATGATCACCGACGAGAACCGCACCAATGTTGCTGCAAGCATCGAAGGTTCGCTGATTGAAGACAAGCTCGCCGCTAAGCTCGTGATGTACTACGACGATGACGAGGGTTACTTCGAAAACAACAACGTGCAGGCCGACACCACGAATGATAATTTTGGTGCACTGCAAACCGATTTTGCCCGCGCAACCTTGGTCTTCAACCCAACGGATTATCTAGACCTGACCTTGATCGTTGAAGATGGAAAAACCACCGGTCAAGCGGCTGCTTGGGGTTCTGTTGATGCACAACGCGACGGTATTATTGGCGGATTTCACACCGACGCCAGCACCAATGTATTTGGCACGGCTTCTGACGACCCAGGCTTCACTGACATGACGTGGACCCAAGTCACGCAAGAGACCAATTTTGATGTGAGCTGGGGTGATGGCAAGATCACCAACATACTGGCTTGGCGTGAAGTAGCGTTGGACAGCCAAACTGACCTCGATGCTAGCGAACAATTATTGTTCCAAGTTGCCGGCACCACCACACAGGATCAATTAAGTAATGAGCTGCGTTACGCTGGCAGCTTCCTGGACGACAAACTTGATTTGACCACCGGTGTTTACTACTTCGAGCAAGATATCTCTTACCGTGAAGGTCGCACTATTTTTGGCGGAGCTATCCTAGTTGCTGCTGGCGGCAACATGGATCACGACACCTGGGGCGCATTCACCACGGCTGATTACCACCTGACCGATGCATTAACGCTGACCGGCGGTATTCGCTATACCAAAGAAAACAAATCAGCCAGTGTGATCGATAACTCTGCAGCCGCTGGCGGCACTTGTACCGATATCGTGTCTTACCAGTGCGCTTATGATGATCTTGCAGACAGCTGGTCTAACGTTACACCGAAACTGGGTGCTAGCTATCAGCTAAACGAAGATTCACAGGTCTACGCCTTCTATACCAAAGGTTTCCGCAGTGGCGGCGTTAACTTCCGCAACTCCAAACCCGACCTAATCCCAGCAGGCCCAACAAAAGAAGAGGAGCAAGACAGCTTCGAAATTGGCCTAAAGTCGGATTGGATGGATGGTCGCCTGCGCACAAACGTTGCTGCCTTCTACAACAAAATCAGCGACATGCAGCGTGAACTGAATATGTCTGACCCAGACGTACTGGTTCTGCAAGGCACTGTGAATGCCGGTGACGCTACGATTCAAGGCGTCGAAGCCGAAGTGATTGCACTGATTACTGACAACCTCGCAATCAATATGTCCGCTGGTTACCTTGACGGAGAATGGGACAAGGTAAATCCGGACTACCAAGAGTTCATCGGTTCGGATCTAACTCGTCTATCCCCCAAGACGGCGAGCATCGGCCTTACTTACGACATGGATCTCGCTGATTTCGGTAGCATGACCCTGCGCAGCAGCTACAGCTACCGCGATGCAGCCGCTTACCTAGACTCCAACTTTGAGTACTTCGATGTCATGCAGGACGTTAATGCCAGCATCGATTACCTGAGCCCGGATCAAAACTGGCGTGTATCTTTGTTTGGTAAAAACCTGAACGATCAGGCTCGCTAC
>Ga0209826_1000410_pt1 | contig 31560 bp, 32 predicted proteins | sample GOMGulsemesocosm_5_FD_184637 | JGI IMG/M metagenome (GOLD analysis project Ga0209826, IMG submission 184637) | Methane-oxidizing microbial communities from mesocosms in the Gulf of Mexico - GOM15C Gulf of Mexico (SPAdes) (version 2) | ecosystem: Environmental > Aquatic > Marine > Cold seeps... | reverse complement strand
TATCGCAAATTTCCACAAGGAAGCCACATTATTTTCTACCGAGAACTATCTAATGGAGCCATCCAAATAGTTCGAATCTTACATAAGAAAATGGATGTAGATTCCCAGCTCGTGAATTCATAACGCCCGCATTTACGGATGGAGTGGAGTAGGTTTGCTTGTGCAATAATGGCGTAGCCATGTACAAGCGAAGCTACGTAATGACATTCCGGCAACATGCGCTTGTTAAGCGCGGACATGCTCACACATTTCCTTGTATAAAGTACTAAACGGCTCAATATCGTCTGTAAAAATCCAGTTTCTAAAATATTTACCGCCAGTATCAACTGTGAAGCTGGTTAATGCCCCTTTACTTACCTTCTCTTTCGTTATTTTCATTGCCGACCATGGAACAAACTGTGGTTTTTCTATGCCATGAAGAAATATTGTAAGACCACCTTCAGATTGGATGATTTTCATTCCATTCCGGTGTTTCTCTATATTACTGAAACCCCATATATTGCCAACAAAGAAAAGCGACATTACGGCCGAGGGCAATAAGGTCAGATACCATGGAACCGAATAGAAATATGCGAGAGCTAAACCAAAAGAAACAAATAGCTGAAATGATCCTCTAATTATAATTCTTCTCTTAACCTTAGTTAGAGACTCTTTACTGTATCTATATTCCATTGCCATATCGCTTAACATTTGTATATCGCGCACGCTCACATTGTACCTGCCGTGATTTTGGCGCTTCTTTTAAGGTATTGAAGAGAAAGGGCTTTTCAGGCGCTGTTTGAATCCATTCAAAACAATGTGAGGGGGTCCGGTTATTTCGATATTTCGTAAATAACGAGGTCCTGTTATTTTGGGTGCGTAGACTCTAACCCTTTGATCTTAAAGTAACTTATTTTCTAGCTGGGTGCAAAGCGTGCATAGAGGCTGCTTAGTGGGGCCTCTAAATAGCGGGCTGGTTAAATATGCTGTACGGGTAGACAGTGAGCGGCTGTTCTAGTGAATGCTTATTGCAGCATTCATACCCATGCCCCAAGCGTCCGCTCTGGGTTATCTTCGGTTACATCGCTCAGTGTGCCGAATGCCGGCTCTGGGTCGTGAACGGCCAAACTATTGTAACAATCGGCGGCCACATTATGGTCCCATGAACACCGCCCAAGCCTAAAATATCCCTCTTCGCTCGATCCACTGCAACCAGCAACCTCAAAACCCCGACTTAAGGTAACGAATGTCCGTTATGTGATTTATTAATCGATATATTCCTATATCCAGTCTAATGAGGCTCGTTGTTAGCCGTGTACTCTGAGGCAGTCGTGGTTTCATATTCGTCAACGAAATCCCCCAGAGCTTCATTGATATCTGCAACATCAACAACCACCCCTACAGGATCAAGCCCTTCATCATCGGCATCAACAGGCACAATGCCAATCAGTTTGTTGGTGTAGTCATCGAATGACGCCGCGGGATCGTAATTGCTGACAATGCTCGCCATCGATTTTATCGTCAGGTGATTTTCTTCTAGCAGCCAAAGCAGGTCAAACAAGTCGCGACTTCTCACCCGGTCGGCAAGCACCATTGTCTTTGCAACACAGAGTCCCTTGGTGCTCAGTACTGTGAAACTGGTGTTCCCATCATCAAGAGTGGTGTCGCGCATTTGCTGCTTCATGTCATGCGGCCATGAGCTTTTCACAAAGAATTGAATCTTCACGCCATTTAGAACGTACTCCATGATTACTGCAGACAAGTCGAATCCGTAGTTGATGCGAAATTGACTGGCCGCGGCTTGATCTTGGATCAGTGTGGCGCTATGGCCTGCTCGGGCAAGGCTCGTCATCAAGGTTTTGATCTTGCCTGTGGGTAGGCGATCAGCGTCTGTTAGCAGCGTGAAATCCAAATCCAAGCTGTTTCGATGGCCTGCCTGTAGCGCGAGAGCGGTACCGCCCACCAGCGTAAAATCAGACAGCGCTGCTTCATTACCGAGCAGCTGGTACGCAGCTGCGGTTTGCTTGTTAATGTATTCAAGATTAACCACGTAAAACCAATCCTCTGGCGATGTTATCGAGCTTTCTGAAAACCTGCTTCGGCAGGTGATCGCGAGCGGCTTCTGCAACCTCAGTCACGGCCTCAATTCCTACGCCTGCCGTGATAGCCAGTATGTCGTTGAAATAGGCCCGTTCGAGCACCTTCTGGATTAGCACTCTCGTCGGCATGTTTGGATTCGACCAGTCGTAAGGGAATCGCAGGCCATATTTCCCGCTGGCGCTCCTCGATGGGGGCGGAGGGGTCCTGCCTGTCTGGGTTAAACGGACTCTGGTTACGCGCTTCACTCTGGCCGGCCCTCGGGCATCCGTCTTGGCGATGGAGATTGTGGTGACACCTTCATTCGAAATGCGGCGGCTTCGCTCTGGCGACTTGAGTTGGCGGCTGAGAATGACCTTAATCTCACGCTGCACCCTGAGGGGGTCAGCGTTCGTCTTGGCGTAAAGTCCGTGTGATGCCTTCTCGATCACACCCTTGCTGCATAGCTGCCGTAACGCTCTGCCCACCTGGTCATAACCGCCAAGGGACTCAAAGCTGGCCCGAGTAAAGACAACCCCGGACTCGCTCTCTATGGAGGAGCGTAGGTTGTCGGCCAAGCTGGCACGTGTATTTGATGCTGTGTTGCTCATGAGAAAGCACTTTATGTCGTATTGTTGTAATTATACGACACTATACATAAATACGACAAAAGCACCATGCTCAATGTCCTTTATAGGCTAACTCAGAGGTCAATCGTGCCCTTAGCGGGTGTCGGCTGTGGGTCGAAGGTGGCCAGTCTATAGTATCAAGCACTGGCCAACCTATGGGTACATGAACAAAAGTCGACGCTGACAAAATCTGTCAATAAAGATTGATAGCAACTGCATTGATGTAAAAGTGGCCGACGGATAATTTAACCATCTATATCTAGGGCACCTAGCAACATCTCCGTCGAGGTACATATTGTGAAAAGAATCGATGCAACCGAGCTGGTCAATGACGAAGGCTCAAAAATCAGCCGCAAGGTCTACACCAGCGAAGCCGTCTACCAGCAGGAAAAAGAGCAGATCTTCGGTAAGAGCTGGCTCTACCTGGCCCACGAGAGCCAGTTTAAAAAGCCCGGCGACTTCATCACCACTTTTATGGGTGAGACCCCTATTATCGTCGCCATGGGCGACGACGGTGAGCTGCACGCCAACGTCAACAGCTGTACCCACCGAGGCGTGCCCGTGTGTCGCACCGACATGGGCAATGCCAAGCGCTTTGTCTGCCCCTACCACAACTGGTCATTCAAGACAGATGGTCAGCTGGACAAGGTCCCCCAGGAGCGCGCCTGCAAACCCATAGACAAGGTAGCTAACAGCCTCAAGCGCGTACCGCGTCTGGAACATTACCGCGGCCTCTACTTCGGCTCTTTCGATGAGAGTATCGAGCCGCTGGAAGACTTCCTCGGTGACCAGCGCTTTTATCTGGACACCTACTTCAACCGCTTCCCGGGTGGAGTAGAGGTGATCGGTGCACCGCACAAATGGTTGGTCGACTGTAACTGGAAGCTTCCGGTTGAGAATCAGCTGGGTGATATCGGCCACGCCGCCATGCTGCACGGTACCTCTCTGGCAGGCACCCCGGTGATTCCTGTGCTTGAGAACCACTCATTCACCACCGTCGCCAAGGCTGGCCACGGCGCCGCCTTGCGCTACCTGCCAGGCGCGGAATTCAGCCCTATCGACAAGGCCTGGGGCACTGACGGCATGGCCGCCATGATCGGCGGTCAAGCGGTGATTGACTATGTTACCGAGACGCAAAACGGCGCCGCAGATCTGATCGGCGAGGTGGGTGCCAACGTCAAAGGGCTGACCTACGGAGTCTTCCCGCACTTCTCTTTCCTCTGGGGCAACAGCACCATTCGTGTCAGCCACCCCCGCGGTCCAGGCAAGACCGAGTACTGGTCCTGGTGGGTCGTGCCGAAGAATGTACCAACCGAGGTACGCGAGGCGCTGCGCATGAACTACATCAACAGCTTTGGCCCAGGCGGCAGCCTGGAGCAGGAAGACGCCGACGCTTGGACATTGCAGTTCCGCGGTGTCAACACCGACTATATGGACGACAAACCGCTCAATTACGAGTTGGGCCTGGGCGAAGAAGTCGACCACCCAGATCTGCCGGGCATGGCGGGCAACCACTTTAACGAACACTACGCCCGTCAGTTCTATGTGCGCTGGCGCGAAGAAATGGAAAAAGGAGAGCAGCCATGAGCGAACCAACAGCCACCAGCAAAGCAATGGCCAGAAGCTACGGCGTTAACGCCGACGAGAGCATGGCCGTTGCCGATTTCGCCATCATCAGCCGTCTCGAACAGTTCTATTTTCGCGAAGCGCGCCTGCTGGACGAGCGCAAGTTTCAGCAGTGGCTGGGCCTGATAACCCAGGACATTGAGTACACCATGCCCTCACGTTTTATCGCCACTCCCAACCCGCGCGAGCGCGGCACCGAGGCCTACCACGCTCTAGAAAACGAGCTGGAACGCGGCGAGCTGGACGGCGTGCCGATTCGCCAAGAGGGCTATATGCATCTAGCCATGCGCGTCGAGCGCTCCTACAAGGTCAACGCCTGGGCGGAAAACCCACCGGCGCGCACCCGCCGCTTTGTCAGCAATGTCGAGGTGTTCGAGAGCGAGGGTGGTTATATCTGCTATAGCAATCTGAGCATGGTCTACAACCGCCACGACAACGTCGACCACACCCTCACAGCCCAGCGCCGCGATCAGCTGCGACTGGAGGACAGCGAGCTTAAGATCGCCAAACGCGAAATCATTCACGACTGGAATGTGGTCACCGCGCCGACCTTGGGTCTCTACTTCTAAGCCGTGATCACCCGCCTAATAAAGCCCCTGCAAGCGGGGCTTTATGGGTGCTCTTGGGATTAAAAATTTATTTGTTAAGTTTCGGCAACACTCCCTCAAAACCCGGTGCCGTCAGGCTAATTAAAAAACACTGCCATCACCCGATGGCCGCGTACGATTGCGTGCGAAATACAGGAAAATATTTTAACCCTTAAGCGTGAAGGTCAGTGGCATACAACTGGGGATAAATTGGTTCATCTCAGGCCGTGTCGACAGCCTGCTTATGAGTCAATAATGTTTATGTCAGGTCATGCCTCGTGTCTTTCGATCAATATAAGCAGACTATTTATATGGGAAATGAGTTTAACTATAAGAATGTTCTGCTCTCTATGCATGGTTCCATTGAGTCCTATAATACTGAGAAAAATGTAAAGGCTGCGATGATTCAGTACGCTGATAGCTGGAATACAGGAGATATTGATAAGATAAAGTCTCTCTTTTCCAAGAATGCTACATTCTCAAACCCAATGAATGCGAACTTAATGGAGGGAATTGATGCTATCCATTCTTTATGGCTGGCCGGAAATGAAATGCCGGGCCACATTAAAACAGAGGTCCACGAGACAGTAATCTGTGGTGATAGTGGTCTCTTAGACTTCACTATTAATTTTCATAATCCTGATAATACAGTAGTGGCTCTCAAGGTTCGTGAATTTTTCAGTATTAATACAGACGGTAAAATCCAATCCCTTGAGGCCTATTGGGATAAACACTCAATCACATAACAATTTAAGCTGCCCTGCAGGAAGCCCCTTCTTACACTCAAGTCGCAGTGAAAAAGTCTATACCAAACATAGACAATTCACTGTGCCACTACAATTTAATATATGGCCCTTTCCATTTATGGATCGGGCCATTGATAGCTGAATAGCTTATATTTAGTAGCTCAACCTTCTAGCTTTAAAGGCAAACTTCTTAGACGTTTCCCCGTCGCTGCAAAGATACCATTGGCAACGGCCGCTGCAATGGGCGGCAGGCCCGGTTCACCCACACCCGTAGGCGCGTCATCACTTTCAACGATGAAAACCTCAATGTTAGGCGATTCGTTAATACGCAGTGCGGGGTAATCGTGGAAATTACTTTGCACGACCTCGCCCTTCTGCAATGTGATTTCACCGTGCAGAGCGGCACTCAAACCATAGATAATACCGCTTTCCATCTGCGCTTTAACGATGTCAGGGTTAACGGCTAGGCCGCAATCAACCACACATACCACGTTATGAATATGAAGCTGGTTATTTGTAACGGAAACCTCGGCAATTTGTGTCACAAACGAGTGAAAAGATGCGTGTGTAGCGACGCCGTGGTAATGACCTTTTGGCAGTGGTTTATTCCATCCTGCCTTTTCCGCGGCAACCGTTAAGGTATTCGCCAACTTAGGATTGCCCTTTAAGTGTTTAAGGCGATACTCAACGGCATCTTTGTTTTGCCGCGCGGCAATTTCATCCATCATACTTTCTTTAAAGAAACCACTATAAGAATGACCAACACTGCGCCAATTTCCGACCGGCAAACCTGGGTCGGCCGTCACGTGATCAGCTGATTTATGAGGGGCATCATAATCTTCGTACAGGCCCTCAACACTGGCGTGATCGACGAGCAGACTTTTGTACAGGCTGTAACCCGCTTTACTTAAACCGTCCACCATACGGTTAGGTAAAAAACCTGGCATTAATCCATCGACAATATCATCCATTACATAGGGCATGATTTGTGGGCCAGCACGCTTAACCATCCAGCTGTCAATGAGGCCTTCGCTATTGAGCCCTACACTGAATTTCACCATGGACGCGGGGCGATAGCAGTCATTCTTCATATCGTCTTCGCGGCTCCATACCAGTTGCACCGGCAAACCCGATGCTTTGGCAATGGCTGCTGCTTCCGCAACAAAGTCGTTATTCACACGTCGACCAAAACCGCCGCCTAAGAAAGTACTGTTCACCGTGACATTGCCTTTTGGTACATCGGCATAATAGGCCGCTGTCAGTTTAGCAAAATCAGGCGCCTGGCTACCTACCCACAGCTCTAAGTGTTTACCGGTTAACTTAACCGTACAGTTCATGGGTTCCATGGTGGCGTGTGCCAAATAAGGTGCCCAGTATTGTGCTTCTATGACTTTCCCAGCATTTTTTAATGCCTCAAAGCCGCCACCCTGTTCATAGGCGTTGCTTGATTCGTTGCTGTCCAGAGCCGTTTTAAAGAGTGCTTTACCATTATCACTGGCTGTCGAATCAGAACTAAATGCAGCGAGGGTTTCGGGTAGATCCCACTCTACTTTGAGATTAACCAGAGCATTCTTTGCTTGGTAATAATGATCCGCGATCACCGCAACACCATTGTGTATTTTAACCACAGATTTAACGCCCGGCATCGCCCTAACTGCACTGTCATCAAATGACTTAACCTTGCCCCCCATCACCGGGCAACGCTTTAATGCCGCACGGTGTAGACCTTCAAAATCAACATCGATGCCGAATTGAGCGGTGCCCGTACTTTTAGCCAAACCATCAAGTCTTGGAGCGTTCTTACCCATGTATTTAAACTGGCTTTTATCTTTCAGTGCCGCGTGTTCTGGGAAGTCCAGTGTGTTTGCACGATCTACAAATTCACCGTAAGGCAAAGACTTACTGTTAACGACAATACTGCCATTATCCGTTTTTACATCCGCTAGAGTAACATTCAATTGCTGCGCCGCCGCTTGGCGAATAACCAAACGAGCATTGGCGGCAAGGTGACGCAAGGGTAAAAAGTGCGTGCGTATGCTGTTACTGCCACCGGTCACCTGAAAACCGTATTCAATATTTTTATAGTCATCGCCTACTGGCGCGTTGATGACATTGATTTTGCTTGGGTTAACGTCTAGCTCCTCGGCCACAATGGTGGTTAAACCCGTATAGGTTCCCTGCCCCATTTCCGATCGAGGAAGGTAAAAATTAATAATATTGTCGTGGGTGATTTGCAGTAAAGCATTAGGGATTAACGCCGTCTGGCTTTTATTGGGTTGGGACGCATTAACACAGGCGGTTAAAGGAAGTCCTACGACTAGGCCTGCACCGGCCAGTGAAATATTTTTAATAAAACTACGACGTGTAGTGCCCTTCTCATTTTCAAGTGTGGAGGCTGTCATGGCTATAGCTCCGAATTCGATGTGGCAGGGTCAAAGTAAGCAACGGCCTGCAAACGACCACCACCTTTTTGCAAATCCATCGCGGCTTGTTTAATGGCATTTTTGATCTTCGGGTAGGTTCCGCAGCGGCATATATTTCCGCTCATGGCGTTATCAATTTCTTCATCGCTTGGGTTGCTATTTTTACTCAATAGCGCCGTCGCGCTGACGAGCTGCCCGCTTTGGCAATAACCACATTGAGGCACGCTGGCCTCAACCCACGCAGATTGCAGTGTAGAGAGCATGTCTGGATTACCAATGCCCTCAATAGTCGTGACGTTACGACCTGCAACCGCGGCTAAAGGCAATACGCAGGTTCGAGTCGAGTCGCCATCAACCAACATACTGCAAGCACCGCATAAACCCATACCGCAGCCAAATTTAGAGCCCTTAAGCTTTAAGTGATCCCTGATAACCCATAAAAGAGGGGTGTCGGGTGCAGCACTGACCTGAACGGTTTGGCCATTTAATACAAAGCTAATCATCGTGACTCCTGATCAGTCTCATGATCGAAAGGTATGGGGGACTATATGTCATTAAGACTGCGCTACAGCTGTTTTTGAAAGGGTGTGACGCTTAAAACCTGCGCACAAATACCTCGCTACAACTCAAGATCATGTCTCAAAAAAACAATATTGAGTCGTTTTTTTAAACGGATATAATTGAATTAATCACCCAGAATAATAGTCGACGATAATATCCTGTTTTATTTGTTTCGGGTTAGATTGTCAGGAGTAACGGGTGCTACTTTACATACGATTACACTCCGTAATTAGGCATTTATACAACAGCAATGCACTTAAGACACTTATCTCTTTGTTTGTGACATAACTATAGGAAAATAGCGTGATTGTATTTTCTTAGTCACAGTTCGACGGCTCTAAGCGAGGAAGGCATATTGAAGGAGGTAAAGAGGTAAAGAGGTAAAGAGGTAAAGAGGTAAAGAGGTAAAGAGAATATCATTGCCTTAAAAAGGCAATGATATAAAACTTTCTATTTTGTTAACGCTCCACCGCAATAGCGACGCCCTGACCGCCACCGATGCACAGAGTGGCCAGCCCCTTTTTCGCATCACGGCGTTTCATTTCATGAAGCAGCGTGACAAGGATTCTTGCACCAGAAGCCCCAATCGGGTGGCCGAGTGAAATGGCACCACCGTTAACGTTGACGATACTGGTATCCCAACCGAGTTCTTGATTCACGCCCAGCGATTGGGCGGAAAACGCTTCATTTGATTCGATCAAATCAAGCTCGTTAATTTCCCAGCCAGCCTTTTCAAGACACTTTTTCGAGGCAGGAATCGGTCCCGTGCCCATAATGCTGGGATCAACACCAGCACTCGCATAAGCTGAGATGGTAGCGAGAGGCGTCAAGCCAAGCTCCTTGGCTTTATCCTCGCTCATAATTAATAACGCGGCCGCGCCATCATTAATGCCTGAAGCATTACCTGCGGTGACACTGCCTTCTTTATCAAACGCTGGACGCAGTTTTCCTAGGCCTTCGGCCGTTGTACCGGCACGGGGAAATTCATCGGTAGAAAATACCAAAGGATCTGAGCGACGCTGAGGGATCTCAACGGGTATAATTTCATCATCGAATTTATTCTGCGCCACGGCATCTTGGGTTTTACGCTGAGAGGCTGCTGCAAATTCATCTTGCTGTTGACGACTGATGTCGTATTTCTTTGCTACGTTTTCTGCCGTCACACCCATGTGGTAATCGTTAAAGGCATCCCACAGTCCATCGGTGATCATCGTATCTTTCATGGGCCAGTCGCCCATCTTCTGGCCATTGCGAGATTTTGGCAGCACGTGCGGTGCCAAGCTCATGCTCTCTTGGCCGCCAGCGATCACAATATCGGCGTCGCCACACATAATCGCCTGCGCCGCCAGGTGTACGGTCTTCAAACCGCTGCCACAGACTTTATTGATGGTCATCGCTGGGCAGGACTCTGGTAAACCCGCTTCAATGACCGACTGTCGTGCAGGGTTCTGACCAGAGCCGGCTGTCAGCACCTGACCTAAGATCACTTCATCGATTTTATCCGCCGACACACCGGTTCGCTCGAGCAACGCGGTTATGACTTTAGCGCCAAGCACATGCGCTGGCACCGACGCTAAGGCGCCATTAAAACTACCCAACGCTGTACGAACAGCGTCCACAATGACGACCTTACGACCTGTGTTTACAACCATTAATCTTCTCCGCTGCCTGCACTAATATTCATTACGTGTGTTTAAAATTGCATCTCTGGAACATGCTCTGGCACCACCAGTTCACCGGCGGTTAACTTAACAATCTCTTCGACAGAAACACCCGGTGCGCGCTCTTTAAGCCAGAACTTGCCGTCCTTAATTTCGATGTAAGCTAAATCCGTTACGACTTTTTTAATGCAGCCAGCACCGGTTAAAGGCAGGGTGCACTTAGCCAGTAATTTCGATTCACCGTGCTTAGAGGCGTGTGTCATGGTGACGATAATATTGTCGGCACCGGCAACCAGGTCCATAGCGCCCCCCATGCCTTTAATAAGCTTGCCAGGAATCATGTAAGAGGCGATATTGCCCATCACATCTACCTCAAACGCGCCCAGCACCGTGAGATCCACGTGGCCGCCGCGAATCATGGCAAAGGATTCAGCCGATGAGAAAATAGACGCGCCGGTAGCCGCTGTAACGGTTTGCTTGCCCGCGTTGATCATGTCCGCATCAATTTCGTCTTCTGTTGGAAAGGGGCCCATGCCCAACAAACCATTCTCCGACTGCAGCATCACTTCCATACCGTCCGGCACGTAGTTGGCGACCAGTGTCGGGATACCAATGCCCAGGTTGACGTAAAAACCGTCGCTCAATTCACGGGCGACGCGCATTGCTAACTGTTCTCGAGTTAAAGCCATAGTCCTTCTCCTGCTCTTAATTCTGTTTTAGCGAACCGTGCGCTGTTCAATACGTTTCTCAAAGGTGCCGACAATCAATCGGTCTACGTAGATACCCGGTGTATGAATATGGGCTGGTTCTAACTCGCCTGGCTCAACCAGCTCCTCCACTTCAACCACGGTTATCTTGCCAGCGGTAGCCGCCATCGGGTTAAAGTTTTGCGCCGTGTGGCGGTACACCAGATTGCCAAAGCGATCGGCCTTCCACGCTTTGACGATGGCGAAGTCGCCCATGATGGATTCTTCTAAAATATAGTTACGATCGTTAAATATTTTCACCTCTTTGCCCTTACCCACATCGGTGCCATAACCGGTGGCGGTATAAAAAGCTGGGATTCCGGCACCCGCGGCGCGCATCTTTTCGGCCAGTGTTCCCTGAGGGGTAAGCTCTACCTCAAGCTCGCCAGCGAGCAATTGCTCCATAAAGAGTTTGTTCTCCCCAACATAGGAGGAAACCATTTTTTTCACTTGACGGTCTTCCAACAACACACCCAAACCAAAACCATCCACGCCACAGTTGTTTGAGACGATCGTTAAGTCACGGGTGCCTTTGCGTTTTACCTCATTGATGAGGTTCTCTGGGATGCCACAGAGGCCGAAGCCGCCAGCAATGATGGTCATACCATCGGCTAACCCCGCCATCGCCTCCTCATAACTGCCCACTACCTTGTCAAAACCAGCCATCGACCCTACTCCTAAGTTAACTGTCTGGGCTTATGCCCATCAGCGCCCGGTAAGTACGCTGAAAGAGGTGTATTCGTTTTACTTGTTGCTAAGCATGCGCCGAGCCGTTAGATTGATCAAATCGATATAATCGATTGATTAATCCAAAAAACAAATAAATGAGTTGTTGATCACCTATGAACGTTACGCTAAAACAGGTCCGTGCGTTTGTTGCCGTCGTACAAGCCAATAGCTTTGCCGAAGCAGCCAACACTATCCATCTGTCGCAACCCGCACTGAGCAGCGCCATTAAAGTCTTGGAGACAACGATAGGGGGCCAGCTGCTGGTACGAACCACCCGCACCTTCGCACTGACACCCGAGGGCGAGAGCTTCTACCCGGTTGCCCTGCGGCTGCTTGCTGACTGGGACGGCGCCCTGGATAACTTACACAACCGTTTTGCACTGCGAGAAGGGAAAATCAGCATTGCCGCTATGCCCTCCTTTGCCGGTAATCAGCTGCCGATTGCGATTCGTCATTTCAAAAACAGTTATCCCGCTGTGAAAATAACACTGAACGATGTGATTGCCGAAGAAGTGGTGGCCATGGTGCGCAGTGGACGTGTAGAGCTGGGCATCAGTTTTGATCACCGAGATAATGAGGCAGGCGACAGTGACGACTTAATCTTTACTCCCCTGTTTGAAGACCGATTTGTTGCGGTACTACCTGCAGGCCACCCACTGCTTAAGAACAAGCAGGTCAGCGCTCGTAAACTGCTCGAGTCTGACTTCATTACGCTGCAGGCGCCCTCGCGTGTACGCCAATTAATCACCAAAGAATTATCTGGTGAAGGTTTGTCACTCTCACCTGCTTTTGAGACCCACCAGCTAACCACCATAGGCCGCATGGTGACCAACGGGCTCGGGGTAAGTGTGGTGCCCTCACTCTGCGAACAGCAGATGAACGAGTTGGGCGCGCACTGCCTGCCCCTGGTGAAGCCTTCTATTCGACAAATGGTGGGTTTAATTACCAACCGCCGCTACCCTCTGTCCGCCGCTTGTCAGGCCATGTCGACAACGCTGCTGGAGACCTTTACTGGGGGCATACGCTAACGAATGGTAGCCGCAGACATTAGTAATTAACCGACTATTAATCAGTCGCTTCATTGGTACATTTTTCCCTGATGCTTTAACCACCCATGCACGTGGCGATTGTTCGGGTCTCGATGGGTCCAGTGGACAACGCCGCCTTTTTTATTCCATTCGTACTCGCCATAAAACTCAATGATGTCCTGCTCTTTTAAGGCATTAATCCTCGGCGCCAAATCAATATTGTGGGAAATCAGCAGGGTTTGCCCCGACGCCAGTCGAATTAAAAACCGCTGGTGGCGGCTGCCTTTGTTGTCATCGGGCAGACGTTTTATCACAAGTCCGCGGCCTTGGATTTGAAGATCACTTTTATGGTTTTTGTACGCGGCAGCCAAGGCCGTATCGTTTGCAAACACAAACGGAATAAAACAGGTCGAAAGTATCAACAGAGCTACAGATAAGCCTTTCATTATATTTACCCTTATATACAACCCGCCCCATTTCGACATTCCGTTCAAGGTTAGTTTCCCACCTCTGTTCTTATAGCCTGTACCTTCTGAATTAATGACGGCTCCTTCTCGGTTTTTTTATTCTGAGTGTCCAGGGCTTTCTTGTAAGCCCTCTCTGAGACAATATGTTCTTCCGCTCTTTGGTTAATGGAAGAGTATTGGGTGTTAAGCGATTCAATTTCATTGGAGAGGTGTTCTAAATCTAAAATACGATCAAAGTACAAGGCGATGAGCCGCTCACACTCTCTCGCTACTGCCAGGTATTCATTGCCTATTTCACGGTGACTTTCATAACTTTTTTTGAAATTAAAAAATGTTTGAACACCACCCAGAAGCGCTGCGATTAAGGCGAGTATAGCGCCTACCCATTTACTCCAATCCGGTAGATCAGTGCCCAACAGGGCAAAGAAAACTGAGCCTAAAATCAAGTTAATGACAACAATGGGTATACCACACAATATGTGCAAGTGGCGGCCCTTTTGAGAAGCATAAAAGTGGCTGTGTTTACCCAGGTGGGAGTTCCACCTTAGCTTGTCTATAACCTCAACCGTGTAGGGGACAGACTTCATTCAACGCTCCTGATAAGTCAGTTTTATTACTTATAGTGACTTTCAATTCTTGATTTCTTTAATTGCCCATTAGCTTAAGACTAACGTAGGGAACAATACAGAATATTAATGACAGGGTTTTGTAGCCGGCAAGAAAATTGAAGTAGATTGATGGCAAATCTTTGGGGCTCACGTTAAAGAGTCTACTGTGCACAGACACCACAAACTCTCTGGCTAAAATTAAAACTAATGCGCTCATCAATAAATAGCCAATATTAATGATGGATGCCCAGCCCAGAAGTTCTGTAAGTTGATGAGTCGTTATCATATTTATTCCCTTAAATATTTAATAGCGCAAATTAACGCTCGCCAATGTTTTGACAAAAGCGCAGTAGATAGCCATCAGGGTCTTGTACTAGAAATTCCTTTTGACCCATTTCAATGCCATGACATTGATACCAGTTTTCCTCTATATCCATGAACAGTGGGTAATGCTTAGCGATCAACTTTTGGTAAGCAATTGAGATGTTTTTCAATTCTATTTGAAAGTTAACCCCACGCCCTAATGGATACTCCTGCGTACCGGTATTCCAGCTATCGTCCCGCCACTGCTCAATCATGAGCTGTGCATTTTCTTGATCAAGGTAGGCAAAGTTGGGGTTCTTACGTGTATGAAGTACCTTAAACCCAAGAACATCCGTATAAAATTGGAGGGAAGCTTCGAAGTCAGTCACGTTGAGTTCGGGAACCATGGTATTCCAATGTTGTTTAGACATCTCGATGGCACCTGAACAAGTAAGGACTACTCACTAAACACGACGAGGGGAAAGTCGATGGGAAAGCTCTTCCTATGACCCGTTTCCAAAGTGATCAGAACATTATAATAATCAGCGCTCGGCTGTACATTCACAACAACCGCGGCATCCTTCTCATAACCCGATAATGAGACCACATGGTCCGGGCGAATGTCACCAGCCATTAAATATTCATGGGTAATTGCTGTATCGGTGCTCATCCGTCGACTACCTCAGCCTCGCCTTCAATTACTGTTTGGCTATTGTGCTCTTCACGAGTGCCTGCCCCCTGATTAGACAATGATTCAGCCCAACTGTGATCACCCAGCTGTTCGTTAATAGGCAGGTCGCGGATACTGCGGGCACCGGCTGCTGAATGCTGATTTGAATTGAGCTTTCTGGCCGCGCTCATAGAGAGGCGATTGTTTTCATAGATTAAAAACTTTTCATCAAGATTCGCCGGTAGTGAGGTCAAACTTGAATAGAATTTAATGAACGCGGCAACACGCTGAGGCAGCAAACGTTTATCGAACCCATTGGCACTCAAGGCCTTGAGTGTCTCGCTGGATGGCTCGAAAGTGCTCAAGAGCGCTTGGCTCTCGATTACCGCGCCAAGACTCAACTGCGAACGTTGTTTTTGCTGTTCTTCTGATTCGGCTTTTTTAATCTTCGCCAAATTAATGGCCGCAGGCCCGATCACCTGGTCATTCAAATCAATTCTGAACTGAAATTTATGCCGGAAGCTTGTTTTATCCACTTTGATCTCGATCGCGTGAATCAAATAACTGGCCGACACCTCATCTTCATACTGGAGGCCTTTTGCCAAGCCACTTTTCAGGTTCGCCGAGAAGTAGGTCAAGGTGGTGTTGGGGAGAACCGCCGCGTGAATATCAGGGATGGACAAGGCGTTGTCGCCCCAGAGCGCTTCTGAATCGCCCTTCTTTGCTGTTCTTCTTACCCAATTGAACAATGCGTGTATTACTCCCGAACTGTCTTTGGCCAAGCTTAATGGTGCTTTGAATAGATTCTGTTTATTGCTTTTCACCAACAGCATGGTCATAAACAGGCGCTCATCGAGGGAAAAACTGAATACCCCTTGGGCGTCTGTGTCGGCCCCCTCATCAAAAGAGGAGATAACCTGCATTTGAATGTCTTTCCAATCTACAAAGCTGTTATCAAAGCGCACCATTTTTTGAAACGTCGGGTTCAAGCTTGAATCAATCCGGAAGATCGTATTGGCGATCCGCTTGAAAATCTCTGTGACGGCAAGGCGATTCACTTTTTTAACCGGCAGACCAATTAAATTGCACAACTCAAAGTCAGAGATCATAAAGCGGTTGGGAATCTGCTTATTGGTAGAGCTCTCAATGGACTTGCGCCGTTCGGACAAGGATATCTGACAAAATGCGAGTAGAGGTCGAACGAGGCGTTGATCCGATAGACGCATCAATGAGCCGTAGGCCGACGCCGAATTAATAACCAAAGGTTTGCCTGCAAATTGAATCGTGTCGACCATGCTGGTGATCGACTTATCCTTGTTCATCGACATAGCACCATCAAAGATGCCATTGATGAACATGTCCTGCAGGGCAAATTTCATCTCGTAGTTACTGGCGGTTAAAGCGCCACTGCTGCGCGCCATTGAGTTCTTAGTGCCCAGGATGTCCGCCATGACGGTGCGTGTTTTTGTGAGTTCTGTTTTAGGGCCTTTAAGCAAGGGGGCGACACTGGTTAAGTGAAGATGACGCTGGCGTAGCTTGCCCTCCTCCCCCGGCGACGCCTGAAATACACCCAGAGCCTTTAATCGTGAAAATAAGTTTGCCGCATTGGTGGCACTGATCGGTTTGCCAATCAGACTTGATAGCCCATCAATAATCTCAGATCGATTCAGTGTGACAGGGGCTGTAGGTTCTGGGGGGGCGTTCTTTTTACACAGCCGTGCAATAACATCAAGCAATGATCTAGCCCGAGGACTGATAGGCGCATCTTGAGGGATTGCGGTTAAATGCAGGTACAACCCTTCTGTTACGGTGATCGTGGCTTCTCTGCCCATGTGCACTGTGTCTGTCTGATTATTATTAGTTAGGTGAAGAATACCGATTACTCATAGTGTTTTAAAGTAATTTTATGCACAAGATTTGTGATAATTGGTATTTATAGGAAATTCTAAATCTTGTTCTTATATACATATATTAGTTCTATTCATTATATTCTTTCTATTGTTCTATATTTTATCTATTACCCATTTAGGCTTGATGTTTAAAGGCTTTCCGACCCTCTTTTGTATTAGTCACTGCGTTAACTTGTGGTAATCATCGTTGTTACTTGTATTAGTCACCATGGCTATTTGTACTAGTCACCGTTGCAGCTTGTATTAGTCATAGGCAATGCTTGCACTAGTCATCGTCCTAGCTTGTGTTAATCACATCGAAACTTGTACTAGTCATCGTCGTAATGATGCTGACCGTGTGTTTGAGGTGGCTCAGCGGGTGGGCTCAATCTTGTATTAATCACAGTCATTAGCCATTGAATGTGTTTATGAGCCCAGTCCACACGGGGGGGGAGCAATGCGTCGCGGCGTAATAGTATTCCTATGGGGTTTGTTGCCGCCGATCACTTGTGCGGCTTCTTAGACAAAAAATGGATTTTTTCTGCACAAGTTTTCTGTGACTATTTTGCTAAAAGCCGGACACAAAAAAGCCGGCGCATGGCCGGCTACCTGTGGGGCGGTGGCGGGGTCTAGCTGGTCAAACCGTGCTCCTTCCACGTTACGGATAGTTCTTCAGCGACTTCCTTAAGGTGCTCCAGTAGCTTATCCGGGTCGGCGGCCAGCTTCATGACGAGCTCTTTCTCAATGGTAATGCGGGTAGAACCGTTCGCTGGATTGAAGTTTGAGCCGAGGATAGTTTTGTTGTGTTGGGTAAGATGATTTCGCTTCACCTTATGTACTGGGCTGTTTTGGCTGTCTTTTGAGGTTGTCCCACCGTCGTGTGAGAGTTCACTCGACTGGATAATTGGCAATAGCTGCGCTACTCGCGCCTCGGCCGCCAGCCTGACATTCTTGAGGAACTCGTCGTTCGATTTACCTTCGAGCTCCTCTTCTTCAACAACCGGCAAGGCAGCAATTTGATGGAGCGACGCTTGCTTAATGCCGTGTTTTGTCTGTTCGTGCAGGGCAACCGCAGCGGCCAGGCTCACGCCCTGGATAACCGGCACGAGAGCATCCCAAAGCACCTGCTGTTCACACAGGCTGCCAGCGTTCATCCATTTGTGATAGGTGGTTTTGCCACACTGCTTGCGTGCTTTTAGACGCTCTGCCGTGTAATCCCCGTCCCGTATTGCTCGGTAGTAGCTGGCGTAGCGTTCTAGGTCAGAGATGTCTTCAGAGGTGTCATTTTCATCGTCCATGATCTCGAACAATTGCGCATCAGTGGTCCCCGCGGGCACAAATTCAGCGCTGAAATCAACACCGGCTAGCTGGCAAGCAAACCAGCGGCGAACACCAAAGATAATTTCGTAGACGGTGGTGCCGTCTTCAGCCTTGGTTTCTCTGACTAAACCAAGCTGACGTTGGCCGTGTTCTTTAATACTCTCGGCGATTTTTCGGGTCTTGCTCTGGGTAAGCCAGTAGGAAGAGCGGTCATGCTTTTTCCATGGACGGCATTGATCAATGGGTAGGCGACGGAAATTTTTGCGCGCGGGAGGCAGCTGCAGTCCCTCCTGCTGAACCTTGCCAATAACGTCTGACGTTGAGACCTCAGGCTTGGCGACCTCATCGCGTTCTACCGATAGTGGCGAGTCCGTCACGCCGGAGCCGGCTTTCTTGGCGGCGGCTGCCGCCAGCTTTTCTTGTAGTGTGGGTTTCTTGGTCATTATTCTTCACGTCCCCAGAAGTTATAAATGTCGGTCAGCATTTCACCAAAAACCTTATCAAACGCGTCGTATAAGTTCTTTTCTACGCGGATGGGTTTGTCCTCGTCGTCTCTGTCCGCTGAGGTTACATCGTAAATCGTCTTAAAGTATGCGGCCGCATTTTTAATCGACTGGGCATCTTGGATGGTGCCGTTGAACATGAAACGACCAAAGTTGTCTTTCATCACCGCGGCGAACTCTTTCTCTTTTGGTGACTTTGAGCTCACTCGGTTGGCCAGCACTTTCAGGAAGGCAAATTGTTTACCCGCCAGCGAGTCCGCATCCATGCCATCACGGATCAGCGCCAGATACTGGCGAGTGGAGGAGAAGTCGTACATAGACGGTGGGCTTGGGATGATTAAGCCGTCGGCCGCTTGTATAAGGTTCAGGCTGCTCATGCCCAAGGTGGGTGGCGAGTCGAAGATAATGATGTCGTAGTTGTTGGAGATGGTATCAACGGCTTCTTTCAGAACCTTGTAGTACTCGCTCTTGTCGTCGGTTTCAAACGCGTTTTGGATCATGGCGATGAACAGACCCAGGTCGCTGCCGTATAGCGGCAGACAGCTTGGGATCAGGTCGACGCCTTCAAAGTAGGTGTCGATAACGGCGTATTCCAACGTGGCTTGTTCACCACGAAGGAATGGCCCGATGGTGTTCGCCTCGGTGAAATCACGATCGGGGATATATCCAAAAGAGGTGGTGGCGGACGCTTGCGGGTCACAGTCGACGATTAATACTCGGTGCCCTTCGATCGCCATCTTCTGTGACGCGTGCACGGAGATCACGCTTTTCCCGACACCACCTTTATAGTTCTGAATCAGAGCGTGGAACGGCGGTTCACCTTCGCGACGGCGCGGTGATGTACCAAAGGCTTCGCGCAGCGCATTGAGGTTCGCCAGGGTGAACCTTGGGTGTGCCTTAGCATTTTTATTGATAGGCTCAATGCTAAGGTCTTTTATGTACTTATTCAGCGTGGCTCGGCTCTTGCCCGTGTGTTCACAGAGCTCCTTCACACTGAAGGTTTTAGTCATCTGCTTCTGTTTGTTTGGGGCCATGCCCATTTCAATGAGAAGATCCATTGTGGCATCGCAGCGTCGGATCAGCTCATTAATGTCGTCTTTGGTTACCATGCTGTACATGTTTCGGCCTCAAGCACTATCCAATGTGTGTTATTTTTGCGTTTTTTTGTATAGATAGGACGTTACCACATATTTTGGTTTCTTGGGTGTTTTAGGTCATACATTCATCTGCTTGCTCCTGTTGTTCAAAAAAAGGACGCCTTTCTGGTGTGGTGCCCCTATTCAATTCCCTTCGTGTTTCCCGGGAGTTCACCGCGGTGAACTCTGGTTGAGGCTCTTGTTAGGGAGTTGGCCTGTGAGTGTCCGCTCAGGTTAAGAGTGTTCTGGTTCACTGCGGTGAACTCTAGGCTATAAATTGATCAGGAAAAGATGTGCTCAGGGGGGGGCGGTGCCTTTGTATATTTGTCCTCTGTGAATGACGGCCTGTTTTAGTTAGTTCACTGAGGTGAACTTCTGGTTAAAAAGTGATCAGCTATGCTTGTTTGGAAGCTGGGCATAGGAAATGTAAAAGCCGATCAGAGTTCTAGGTGTGTGATAACGAACTAGTGCCACAAAAGTAAGTCAATGTTGCTTCTTGCTGGGGAGTTTGCGGTGAACCATCTGAGAAGTTCACCGCGGTGAACTTGATTATGTGGTTACGTCTTAATTGAGTGTTGAGTTTGAATGGTTTGAGGTTGAAAGGGGTTGCTTCTGTTGTTCTTTTGCACGTGTAGTTTGATGATTCATTAAAGGCGCGTGGCAGGGTGCGCATCGCTGAAAAAAGGAAGGGTTGGACTTTGTTCGTAATGAGAGTCGCTGCCGTTTTTAGCGAGACCGGGGTCCGGCGCCAATGTGAAGCTGGTTTCAACTCTCAGCTTAGGCAGCGTAAACCCAGTCCAGTGATAAACCCGAGGGCTAATGCCAATATGGTGTCTCGCAATGGAAATTACATTGGGTGATTGAGAGGTTTGAGTGCTGTATTGTTCGGCTTTTCTCCGTATGTTTTTTGTGTGGTTACGGCCGGTAAATACGGCTAGGGTTTTCTTTAATGAAGAATCGAGCTTCTCGGTGGAATCGTTTGTATTGCCAAGTGAGCTGGCAATCGACCTTCACTCTATGGCTCAAGGGTGTAGCTCCAAGGGTAATGCCTCTGATGCAGATAGGCAGATAGGCAGATAGGCAGATAGGCAGATAGGCAGATAGGCAGATAGGCAGATAGGCAGATAGGCAGATAGGCAGATAGGCAGATAGAGACGGAGGCTTGATAGGCCTGATTCAGTGGCGCCAGGTCAGGCTGTTAGAGCATTGGTATTTTTAGCGTGAGATTCACTGGTGTGGCATGGAGTGGGCAGCCAGTAGGGTGGTGGTTTGTCCGCCATGTTTTACATGGCGATAGATAGACACGGATGGCCCTGAGTAGATTTGTCGAAGTGCATGGATAGTCGTTGCTTTGTACTGGATAGGTCGGCGGCTTGTGCTGGTTTACGAGTGCCTCTAGAGTTCGCCAATGTGGGCGAACCTGCTATTCGGGCTGTTGGAGTATGACTGTATTGATAGGCGCAGCGAAAACATAACGCAGCCGCTATCAATAAAAGAATCCTTGATTACTGGCAGTCTCTAAATAGGCGTCTATTAATAGACGCAGCATTGACCTACCGATCTGCGCATCGTGAGGTCATGGTGAGGCGAGCAGGGGGCTGGCAATAATAGGTCGGTATGGGGAGTGAAGGCTGTGTCTACGCTTATGCCGAACTGGGGCTGGTTCCTGTTTAATGATAAGTGTTGAGGCTGGGTAGCTCAGTGATGTTTACTACAGGGGTGTTATGTAAGGTGCATCGGCCTGAATTTATGTGTTTATTGCCCTGAGCGCGGGTCATCGACGGTGGCGTGAGAGAGCAGGTTCACTGAAAGGAACATTGCTTTACGGGAGGGCCGAGAGCATTACTTGTGAGGGGAGGGCTACACAGGGGATGGTAATGCCGATTAGGGCGTTGAGCGGCCATTTTGGTATTCTTGTGGTGTGTCGGGCGGATGTTCCCGTGGTTACATTGTGGTGTGCCGGATTCGCTGCCGTGCCTTACCGTTAGTAGGCTTAAGCATAATTTTATCTGCGTCAAAAATACCAAAACTCCTATCTGTCTGTTAGTGTTGTGTAACCGCGGTTACAAAAACTGACATTTAAGGCACTGCTTTGGCAAACATTCGATACCGAGTCATTCATATCCGCCCAGATGACTGCGAACCGGCCCCTTACTCCTCTGGTTTTAGCTTCCCCGAAAATCTCGAACAAATGCTGATTGGTGAACTGCGTGCTCGTGGGGACCTGTTATTCCCCGCTTGGGGCGTTGAGGCCAAAGGCTGTTGTCAGGTCTTTCTTGGCGCCTACCAAATTCAGGCGTACAAAGCGGCCTTCCCCAATCAAGAGATGCCGATTCGAATTGGTATGGACACGACATTCGCGCCGCAAGAAATTGTGGCCATTATGCTCAACCCAAAGAATGAGGGGAATGAGTCCAGCCATCTGGCCAAAGCGATGATGATTCGCAAACTGAAAAAGTGGAATAACTTCAGCGATCAGGCGATTGCCGATGCCTCCTCTATGAATCGAGTGACGGTTGCTCACCTGAAGAAACTGCTGAGCCTGCACTCAGAGGTTAAGAATCTGCTGCAGTCGGGAAAAATCAGCTATTCAATCGCCAGAGAGTTGATACCCGTGGCCAAGGCAGAACAGCTTAAACTCGCCAGACGAATCGTGCGGGTTGGGATGGATCTCACATCTGTGCGAGCATTCCTCGGCAAGGCCGCTACTAAAAATAAGGGTCGTTCTGCCGCCGCGAGTCTATTGTTTAAAGATAAGTCATCGGACATTAAACGACTGGAAGAGCAGATGTCCCAAACGATTAATCATCAGGTGTCGGTGGATACAAAAAACGACGGCTCCGGGACCATCTCTATTTCTGGTTTTGATAAGGCCTCATTGGAGGGGCTGATTGAACAGATGTCGAATAAAACACTGAGCGGTGGGGCAAGTTTGGTGTTGAAGTTTGATGATTTGGATAAATTTGATGAGGTCTCATCAAACCTGCTGCCCAGTGATGAGATGTGAGCGCTCTTAGATTACTTATGTTTCTTTTGTATTAATTTGAACTAACCAAAATAATAGAAGTCATAGAATACAAGCAAGACATGGTCTCTCTCCATATACACCGCTTAAAGGCTCCTTTTTAGGGGCCTTTTTTTTGTTCCTCTTTTTTACTCTATGCGGCGAAGATAGCTGGGTTATTAATTATCGATCAATAACCCATTCGAGTAGCTAAGATTCAAAGCAGATTAAGTGATACGTTTTGTCCGTCGCTATAAAGTAAGATATCTTAACAATCAAAGCGTTGGTGAGCTCGGCAGGTGCATCATAGGGTCCGGTAATTTAACCTTTCTATAAGGGCATAAGGCGCGGCGCTTTGCTTTGGATGGATTCAGGTAGCCAGCAAAATATCGTCTCTACTCAGTGACTTTTTAAAACGTCAATTCGCGGTGGAGATAAAGTGAGTCGGCGCGAAATACAAATGTTATGTGTCCATAATATTTTTGAGGTGAAGACTGATGGAACAAGTTTTACTAATCATTGGCGCGTCGATATTTGGTGTGCTCGGAACCATGCACCTGTTGTATACGTTTTTTACCAACAAACTTGACGCCTATGATGCATCGGTCACGGAAGCCATGAAAGGCGCATCACCGACACTGACCAAGGAAACGTCAATGTGGCGCGCGTGGGTTGGTTTTAATGCAAGCCACAGTTTAGGCGCAATGCTGGTCGCCGCTGTTTACATTCCTCTTACCGTGTCTTACTTCTCGGTGATTCAGGCGTCGGTTTGGTTCTCCATGCTCCCGGTTTTTATTGGCTTGTCTAATCTGATCTTGGCCAAAAAATACTGGTTCAAAATTCCATTCCTTGGCGTGCTTATATCAACGGTTTGTTTCTTTGGGGCTGCTGTATTAATCAACACATAACCTGCGCCTGCAATAGAACAGCAAAGAAATTGTAAGAAAGAATAATATCGTGTGTTTTGAACATTTAAAAAATTTCTGCCGAAAAAACCATACTGACTAGCGGTAAAGAGACCACTGAGTAAATTGAGCGGTTCAAATAATGAAAATCAGCAACATACATAGGCGTGTTTACCCCGTATCTTCGCTACAAGTCGGGCAGCTACTGGACACACTCGCATCAGATAATGATTGCATTTGGCCCCATGAATACTGGCCAGCCATGAAATTCAAAGACGGCCTAGTCGTAGGGGCAATAGGAGGACACAAACCGATAAGGTATTCGGTGGAGGCGTTTGATAAAGGGCATAGCGCCGTTTTCCGGTTTATATCTCCACGCGGTTTTAAGGGGACTCATTCATACCGAGTCATACCCATTAGTGAAAATGAGTGTGAGTTAATACACTCAATTGAAATGGACGCACAGGGTAAAGCCTTAGTTGCATGGGTTTTAGTTATCCGTCCCTTGCATGATGCACTCCTTAAAGACTCGTTATCAAAAGTGGGGGTAAACATTGGTTTAAATGCAACTCCAAATAATTGGTCAGTATGGGTAAAGCTTCTGCGCTGGACTATGTCTAGTGGAAAACCACGAACGAAGCAGGTTGCATAACAAGGTTAAGCCCGCGTCCATTTTTTCTGGGGGAAGAACCGCGTTGGATGGCTGGACGCACTAACGCATTGACCGTTATGAGGTGTTGGTAAATGAAGATGGTCTACACGAACGAAGATCGATTCATTGTGAGCAATGTAAAGAATATTCTGAGTCAGCATAGAATCGAAACCGTTCTTAAAAATGAGTATGCCGCCGGCGGTATAGGTGAACTATCCGCTTTTGATGCGTGGTTAGAGCTCTGGGTCCTTAATGAGACTGATTACGATGCGGCATGTAAGGTTATCGATAATGCATTCAGCGATGAAAATGCAGTCGATTGGCTGTGCTCGAATTGCAAAGAGAGCAATGATGTCGCGTTCGAGTATTGCTGGAGTTGTCAGCATGAGCCGTCATAACAAGGCCAAATATAGACGCTGACAAAAAAGCGCTGGCTGGACGGCCACTAGCTACTCAGCCGAGTAGGTGATCAAACAGCCCGACGGAAAGAGCCGAGGCCTTCTTCAGAATATGGAGAACCCAGCGTCAGCACAGCTGGAACTGAGCTGTGCTGAGTTGGTTGTAACCTACTTATATAGTAGCGCTTTAAAAGGTTTATCAAGAACTCACTACAATTCAATCACCGGGTTTAATAAGCCGTACGAGCATAAGGCAAGTGAGCAACTATGCCTTGAGCTGACGCTCGATAAAAAACAGTCGGTCTTGGCCAAAATACAGCTCATCTTTATAGAAGGTGGCAGGGCAGCCAAACACACCTCGCGCCACCGCTTGTGTGGTGTTGGTTTTCAGCTGTTCTTTTAGTGGAGCCTCCTCTATACGTTTGAATATTTCCGCTGCATCAATACCGGCTAGGGTCAAAACCTCGGTGACAACACTAGGGTCTCCCATATTGACGGGCATTTTCCACATGGCATCAAAAACGGTTTCAACATATAGATCGAACACACCCATCTGCTGAGCAGCAATTGCGCCGCGCATAAGATACAGAGTATTGATCGGAAAATGCGGATTGAAGGTCATGGGTAGATCGTAAAGCTCGGCGTAGCGCTGTAGGTCAGTATTCATCCACGCACCTTTGAGCGGCACCATCACCGGGGATTGATTGTTGGCGGCTTGAAATATCCCGCCCAACAGAACCGGTGTTAGGGTTAGTTTAGCGCCGTAGGTTTGTTCAATCCACTTCAAGCGGTGGTAGGCCAAATAGGTGGTCGGGCTGCCAAAATCAAAACACAGTTCAATTGATTCACTCATGATATAGATTTCCAATTATTATTTATTAAGAGGGTTTAATCGGTCGGTGTGTTTACTAGGGTTCCGTTCTTACCAAGGCTCTACCCATGGGCGCAGGTCTTGCTCGAAACTCCAGCCGTCACGTTTTTGCTCACGCATTTGCCAATAGACTTCGGCGATAGAATCGGGGTTGACTATGTCGTCTGGCTGACGGTTCTGTTTGTGAACCAGTAGGTTTTCTTGAATCCACTGGGTATCGACCGCCGAATCGATAATGAGGTGGCCGACATGGATATTTTTAGGTCCCAGCTCTCTGGCCATGCTTTGTGCCCAAGCGCGCAGGCCATGTTTTGCCGAGGCAAAAGCGCCAAACCCTGCGGAGCCTTTAACGCTGGCGGTCGCGCCGGTAAATAGAATGGTGCCGCGTCCGCGCGGCAGCATATGACGAGCGGCTTCACGGCCCGTTAGAAAGCCGCCGTAACAGGCCATCTCCCAAATCTTTCTGAATTTTTGTTCAGTGGTGTCTAACACACTCATGGGCACATTGGCGCCAACGTTGAATACAACGGTATCGAGTTCACCAATGTCTTGTTCAATACGTGTAAAACATTCGGCAATAGCGTCTTCACTGCGTGCATCACAAGACCAGCCGTATGCGCTATGGCCCTCTTGTCTGAGTTCTTCAATCAAGGGTATTAATTTATCACCGTTGCGACGCACGCCAACCGCAATCAAGCCTTCGCGGGCGAATTTTTTGATAATGGCGCTGCCAATGGCATCTCCGGCGCCCACCACCAGCGCTACTTTTCTTTTTTCGCTCATAACCTCACCTCTCATTTTAGTATTATTACTTAGGTTCCATTATGGAACCCAGGTTTGTAAATAAAGCTTAAATATAAGAATTTAAATAAGAGCCGGACAAACCCCGGCTACTTACCCGTCCCCAGACTGATCATTCCGGAAACCCTGAAAATCTTTTGGCGGTTGTGCTCTGCTCTAACCAGCAGGCTTGCTCGTCGGTAAATATATTGGCGTCCAGTGTTGTATCGGGCATTTCATCGAGAGAGCCTGCGGGCACGACTAAAGACGTTTTTGCCTTGTTAACAAACGGCAGAGCCGAACCACAGATACGACAAAAGGATTTCGAGAACCCGCGTTCTGGGTGCTCAAAGGTAGCGACCTTATCCTCGCCCTGACGCCACTGAATATTCTCAGGTGCGGTAAATAAGTTTGAGGCAAACGCCGAGCCCGTGAGTTGCTGACACTGCTTGCAGTGACATTGATAAAACGCTTTAAAGTCGTCTTCAACCGAGAATTTAACGGCCCCACACAGGCATTCCCCGGTGATTGTCTTGGTCATGGTTTACTCGCTCTAACGTTTAACTATTGAATGTCAGTTCTTATCGTTGCCCAATTTTTTCTCGTAAAAACCATCAAAAATACCGATGTTTTCACCCCGCTCGATCTTTTTGGTAATACCTGGACCCAGTTGGGGTTGAACATCCTGGGGGCGAATCGGCTGGTGGCATTCACTGCAGGCGAGGTAGGGCTGGGTAATCTGCTCGCAGGTTTTGTGTTTGTGTTGCATGGGCACGCCGTCGGCATCGGCCTCCCACTTGTCACCAAACTGTACGACGGTCATCAACACTGGGTAGAGGTCGATACCCTTCTTGGTTAAGCGGTATTCGAAACGCTGGCGAGCCTCGTCATAACACTTTTTGTACAGCACCTCATGCTCAATTAATCGTTTGAGGCGATCGGTGAGGCGGTGTTTATTGATGCCGAGGGCTTTATGCAGGGATGAGAAACGCAGGTTACCGAGGAAAATGTCGCGGATAATAAGGAAGGTCCAGCGGTCGCCGACAATCGCCAGAGTTCTGGCCATGGAGCAAACTTGGTTATCCACTTCATCCCAACGCATGGTCTGTTTCTCTTATAACAACTGACAGTAGAGCCAGCATAACCCTTACGGTTCCTTTTTGGAACCCGAAGGATTATAGAAGCCTGACGGGCAGTCAACTAGAGGCACCGTGCGCAGCGAACCGCTGGGTTGTTCATCGGCATTTTATAGCGGGCCTAGGCGATTGAATCATACCCTTGAACTGAACTATACGACAAAGCTGCCCGGTCAATAGGCTTCACAGTTTACTATGAGCCACGGGATTTGAGGCGGGCAGGTCTGGGTTTTAGTCAAAGCATCAAAGCAATCAAGTAGCCGGATTTAATAAGCAGTACTGACAGGAGCATCAGGCAGGTGAACAAAGGCAGCCACAGATTGGAGCCGTTTACGCGCTTAAGCCTTGTGACCAAGGCTTGGGTTAATATAAGGGCAATCAGCGTCCAACCTGAAAAGTTAAAATAGCTGCTAAATATACCAATCAGGCAAACGATCTTCAGCAGGTCAAAGCCGACCCGTGTTGCCGACACCTGCTGACGCTGTAAAAAAATCGACCCGATAATGGCGCTGACAATGAGCCATTGTAGAATTTTCAGGGCGGTGTGGATGGGTTTTACAATGGGTAATACATCGTAAACAACGCCGACTTCTTGTTCATAGATCTCGTGTTCAGCGATCAGCTCGGCCAATTTTTCACGTTCTGCGTGGGCGAGGTTAATGGATTCAGAAGGGTCGTTGTGTATATCAAACAACAACCATTCTCCGCTGCCCATAGGCGGTAGGGTCTGTGTGGCTTTCCACCGTGCTTTAAACAAAGCTCTGGCCCCATGGACCTCAAAGCCACGGCTTTTGGAGCCGCCAAATCTTGTTGTCTGCCCCAATAGCAGTGCCGCAAGAGATGAACCCCGCAACGGGGCAAGGGTATCGTCGACCGCTGATGGGTGAGTCACACCGGCGAGATCCAAAAAAGTGGGCAACCAATCGGCCACATGAATGTAGTCATGATTAATCGAGACAACAGGCTGGGCGCCCGGCGCTTTGACTATGGCGGGTGTGCGAATACCGCCTTCTGTAATGAATCCCTTGAAGCGACTCAGCGCTGCCGATGAGGCTGTGGCCCAGCCAGCGTTGAGACTGGTGAAGGAGCCGGGCCGCCCTAAATTCTGCAGACTGTTATCAAACTGCGCGTGGTATTCGGCTGTGTGTGTGGGGTAGGTGGATGAGGGTAGGCCATTGGGTCCGTTATCACTCATAAATACAACGAGGGTATTGTCGAGGCGCCCCTGTTGTTGCAAAAGCTCAAAAACACGGCCTATCTGCTCGTCCATGTAATCAATCATCGCGGCATAGACTTCCATGTTACGACGACTGAACATTTTTTCCTCCGCGGATAGGCTTGACCACCTTGGAATAATACGCGGCCAAGCGGGCAGAGGCACATGAGAAGGTAAAACACCGGCGGTTTTTAGTGCATTAAACCGCTGCTCGCGCAGCACTTCATAGCCTTCATCATAGTGCCCTTTGTACTTATCAATGTACGCCTGTGGCGCATGCAGTGGGTCGTGCGGCGCTGTGTAGGCAAGGTAGGCGAAGAAGGGTGATTGAGAATCGACATCGCGCTCGAGCCACGACATTAGGTAGTTGGTGTAGGCGCGGGTTGAGTAAAAGTCTTCTGGCAGAGTGTCTACCGCCTTGCCGTTACGGCTGTACTCCACAGGTTCGGCAGGGTGCAAGGCAACGGCCTCGGTGAAGTGCCCCGCGCCGCCAGGCAGCAGGGCGAATGTTTCTTGAAAGCCTCGGCTTGCCGGGCGCTGTGAGACTTCATGCCCCAAGTGCCACTTACCCGCCATATAGGTGCGGTAACCAGAGGCGCCCAGCACTTCAGCGGCGGTGACCACACGATTGTTTAAGTGGCCTTCATAACCTGGCTGCCCGGCTTGTTTGGGGCTGTTTAGCTGACTGCCAAGGCCCGCAATGTGGTTATCGGTGCCCGTGAGCAACACCGCGCGGGTGGGGGCGCAGGTGGGCAGGGTATGGAAGTTGGTAAGCCGAAGGCCCTGCGCAGCGAGGCGGTTGAGGTTCGGCGTGTTGATCTCGCCGCCGAAACTGCCGAGGTCGGTATAACCCATATCATCGGCGACTATGAGCAATATATTGGGCTGTACTTCAGCGAAAGCGCTTGTACCGACTAGCAACGCCAGTACAGCGGAAAACGCCTTTAATAGTCGCATAACCAGATACCTGTTGTGGAGACACAAGGGGCGTCAACTTTCGACACCGATTTATAATTGTAATATAATTCAGTTATGATTAAAGTTCTATTGTTGTGTGTGATTTCGTCAATCCGGTGCATGCAATAGGTGACTAGACAGTGGATCTCAGTAAAGGTTATTGCGTTTAAGGCCTAGGTTAGGGGAGTGTATGGCTGAAAGTCTTGCTCAATGATCTGAGTTAATGTGCCGGCATGGCAGGCGGAAAATCTGGATCTTTGCGATAGCCGCAGACACTGGCTAGAGGCTGTTAGGAATCCGAACGGGTTGCCCAAGCGAAAATTTATTAGAAATAATGAAGCTGGTATTCTAAAACTTGCAAGTATCGAAGTTAGAGGGGAAGGGCTTTAGTGATAAAAACCCTGTTATAAAAGGAAAAAATCTCATTGTTAATGGGGCACCATTTCAGCCGTTTAAATAGCTGAAAATCCGCCGTCGATCGCAATCGCCTGACCATTCATATAGCTGTTAGTTGGGCTGCAGATGCCCAACATAGCGTTAACCATTTCTTCCGGAGTGCCTAGCCGCTTCATTGGATTAACCTGAGCGAGGATCTCTATCTTTTTGTCAATGTCGCTAGCAGCGAGTATCGGTGTTGGGCTAAAGAACGGGCAGGCGGCGTTGATGCGAATGTTCTTCTCTGCGTATTCCACAGCCGCGGTTCTGGTTAGACCGATGACTGCGTGTTTTGCTGCACTATATGCGGAGAGTTGCGGAGCGCCACCAATGCCCGCCATGGAGGCTACATTGAGAATGCTGCCACCACCGGTTTTTAGCATTTCGGGTATCTGGTGTTTCATGCCAAAAAAAACGCCTTTTGTGTTAACCGCGAAATTAATATCCAGATCGGCTTCGTCGGTTTCAATCAACGGTTTCATGGGCGTGGCTATGCCCGCATTGTTGATGGCGATGTCCAGTCGTCCGAAGGTCTCAATGCTCGCAGATACCAGGTCTTTAACGTGGGACTCTTGGGTTACATCACAGAGTTGGGCAACAACGTCCGTTGCCAGTTGCTCGGCGACGGCTTTGACGCCGACTTCGTTGAGATCGCCCAGTACCAGCTTGGCACCAGCGGAGGCCATTTTCACGGCAAGTAACTTTCCGAAGCCACTGGCTGCTCCGGTAATTAATACAACTTTATTATTATATTCAGACATGGATAAATCCTCGAACGATATCTTTTAATTTTAACAGCAACCATATAGATAGACCCACTAGAGACAATAAGAAACCGATCTCATAACCCAGCGTTTTAATCGGCGTGGTATAGGCTTTTATGGCTAGAAAATCCGCAGTGTTGGTCAGGGCAAGAACCTGAATAATGCCCTCTGTAAGATCAAGTGGAACGGAGAGTAATGGGGGCAGTGCAAGGTACAGCCCGTACTTGCCAAAGAAATTAAGGGCGGCGCTGGCAAATAATCCGGCGGCGGCAAAGGGCAGTATCACGTCCAGTGTTGTTGTAAACCAGAGGTGGCCTTGGTTTTGTTGTGGGGTTAATTCCCTCAGCAGGGCGCGGGCAGTATCTGGGTCACTGATGCCATCAAGCAACGCTAAGCCCCAGTATGATTGGGACCACTTTGATAGAAATATCAATGGCACGGCAACAAAAAATAAAATCCATAATGTGCGAGTTTGTTTAAGGTATTCAAATAGAGTTTTCATAGTATTTCTTACTTTCCGTTATGTTCATTTAGATAACTTGAGTGTCTATAAATAGGTACTGTATATATTAATTAACCACTTATTGTTTGATAATAATGCTTATTGTCAGTGGCTGTGGAACCTGTGGGTTTAAAAAAACCTGCTCACGAGTGGACAGGTACAAGCGGAGAGATTTGGGTGAATATAACCATTGTTTATATTCTTAGGGGCCGTTAAATCTCAGTTATTTGAAATACCTATATTAGAGCAGAGG
>Ga0209826_1000407_pt1 | contig 31653 bp, 30 predicted proteins | sample GOMGulsemesocosm_5_FD_184637 | JGI IMG/M metagenome (GOLD analysis project Ga0209826, IMG submission 184637) | Methane-oxidizing microbial communities from mesocosms in the Gulf of Mexico - GOM15C Gulf of Mexico (SPAdes) (version 2) | ecosystem: Environmental > Aquatic > Marine > Cold seeps... | reverse complement strand
TGTCTTTATTGCCGCAACTTAAATCGACTGAAACTTGATTTAGCGTAGCGTGAATCATTTGGCAAGCGACGGTTCGCTTCCAGATTAACTGATAAAGTTTGAATTGATCAGCGGTTAAATTGCTTTTTATTTTTTCAGGTAAATTAAAGGCGGAAGTGGGACGAATTGCCTCATGCGCTTCTTGTGCATTTTTAGATTTGGTTTTAAATGAGCGTGGCTCTTTAGGCACATTCTCTTTACCGTATTTTTCAGTAATTAATTCTCGTAACTGCTCTAGTGCTTCTTCAGATAAATTGACCGAATCGGTACGCATATAGGTAATTAAACCCGCTGTTTCACCACCTACCTCTATACCTTCATAAAGTTGCTGGGCAACCATCATGGTTTTCTTGGTAGTAAATCCCAGTTTTCTGGACGCTTCCTGTTGTAATGTAGAGGTAATAAAAGGCGCGGCAGGGTTACGTTTACGTTGTTTTTTCTCTAACTTTTCAACGACTAACTTTCCGTCAGCTGCTGATATTAGTGCATGTTTAACTTTTTCGGCACGTTCTTTGTCAGTAATACTGAATTGCTTCAGTTTTTCACCTTCAAAGTGAGTTAGTTTTGCCTTAAATTTTTGGTCTTCTGCTTTGAGCTCTGCTGTATGTGACCAATATTCTTTTTTCTCAAAAGCTTCAATTTCTAGTTCGCGTTCAACAATCATGCGTAGAGCTGGGCTTTGTACACGTCCTGCTGATAAGCCTCTACGAATTTTTTTCCATAATAATGGCGATAAATTAAAACCCACTAAATAATCTAATGCGCGTCGTGCTTGTTGTGCATTAACCATCGTGATGGATAATTCTGTCGGTTTGGCAATAGCTTCTGTTACTGCCTTTTTGGTGATTTCATGAAACACAACGCGTTGTACATTTTTATCTTTTAGTAGCTTTTTAGCTTTTAAATGCTCAAACACATGCCAAGAAATAGCCTCCCCCTCTCTATCGGGGTCAGTCGCGAGATACAAAGTATCGGCTTTTTTTACCGCTTTGGTAATTTCTTGTAAGTGACGTTGATTTCGCTCAATAATCTGATACTTCATGGCAAAGTCATGTTCAGTATCGACAGCACCTTCTTTAGGAATTAAGTCTCTAACATGGCCGTAGGATGCGAGAACCTGAAAATCTTTTCCCAGATACTTTTCAATGGTCTTACATTTTGCGGGTGATTCCACAATGACAAGATTTTTACTCATATTTAAAATAGGGATTAATGTAAAAGGGCAGGTGTTAAGTCGTACACAATATCTTCCATTCTGGAGAAAGCAACGTCATCATCAGATTGGCTTAGTAAAACCATTAATACAGTCCATTTTAGCTCATCTAAAGAAAGTGTTTTATTTTCGACTGCCATCGCTCTATCAATGACTATTTCACGTGTAGTTGGCGTTAATATGTTGCTGTGTTCGAGGAAAAGTAACAGGTTTCGACATTCTATATCCAGTTTAACTTCTTCTTGTGGAATAAAAATGCGGAAAGCTGAAGATACACTGGGTTTTATCGTGCTTTGTTCAGTGAGTGTTTCAAGCCAGTCAAATGCGTTATTCACTTCATTGGATTCAAAACCAGCTTGCATAAGTTCAGTTTTAATATCTTCATTATCAGGATGTAGTTCTATATCGTCATCTAAATAATTCTCAAAAAGATAGATTAAGACATCAAAAATATTTTCTTTCATAGTACCTGCTTATTTTATACGGATATAGCCGCCTGGGGTTGTTGCAATACTACCTTGTAACTCCAGCATCAGGAGCATTGATGAAATCACTTCTACTGATAAACCAGATTGTTGCACCAACCAATCTACTGATGTGGGGCTAAACATAATGAGATTCAATAGATTTTGCTGCTCTAGGTCAAGTGTTGATTTTAATAATTCGGGTGTTACTTCTTCAGGTTGTTGATTATATTCACCTAATTCATCCAAAATATCTTGGGTACTTTCGACTAATTTAGCCCCTTCTTTTATAAGGGCATTACAACCCCGGGCTAAAGGATTATGAATTGAGCCAGGAATAGCAAAAACTTCTCGGTTTTCATCTAAAGCCATACGAGCAGTGATAAGGGAGCCACTTTTTTTAGCCGCTTCAACAACTAATAAGCCAATACAAAGGCCGCTAATAATACGGTTTCTTCTTGGGAAATGGTTGGCTTTTGCTGTAGTCCTGGGTGGAAATTCCGAAATAAGTAAACCTGTTTCTGCTATTTGGGTGGCAAGATGTTTATTTCTTGCTGGATAAACCCGGTCTAGTCCTGTTCCAGTGACAGCAATGGTATGGCCTTTTGCATTTAATGCGCCTTGGTGGCTGGCAGCATCAACACCTAAGGCTAATCCGCTGGTTATGGTAAAACCATATTGTGCTAAAGATTGTGCAAAGTCTATGGCTGATTGTTGCCCCGAGGGTGAAGGATTTCGACTTCCTACAATAGATATTTGTGGTTGGCTTAATAGTTTCTTATTACCTCGGGTAAAGAGGAGTACGGGTGGGTTATCAATTTCTTTTAGTTGTGCTGGATAAAGCGGATCACAAAATGTGATAACTGCATTTTCAGCTTGGTTAATCCAGTTTAGATCATTTTCAATTAATTCCCAGTCAGGTGTTTTGATAAAATCAATACTTTTTTGTTTGAGCCCTAAAGAAGAAAGCGTGGCTTGTGACTGAGAAAATAATTGATCAGGTAAAAATGAATCTAATGTTTTTATAAAAGTTTTATTGCCGATACCTGGTGCTCTTAACAGTGCAAGCCAATATTTGAGTTGATTGTCAGAAGGGGGAAGTGAATGCACGTTATTTAGCTATATTCCATTGTTGCAAAAGACTTAAAGTAGCTAACCCTAAAAATGCGACTAAAGTCCAGCCAGGAATACTAATACCTAAAAATGTCCATAATATATCGGCACATTCACCTGAACCGTTGAACATTAACTTTATGGTATCCATTAAGGGAAAATTATCAAAAACATAACTTAATCCTGGTCCGCACTCAGGTATTTCATCTGCGGGCAGGTTTTGTATCCAGACATGGCGGATTGAAATAGCTGCACCCAAAAGGGCGGTTACAGTGCCAATAATAGAATAGACTTTTATACCACATGCCTTTGGATTATGAATGGCTGCAATGAGAAAGACAATGCCCGTTAATAGAATGGCAATACGCTGTGAAATACATAAGGGGCAGGGTTCCAATTCTTCAACAAATTGGAAATAAGCCCCGACTGATAACATTAAAAAGCAACTGATAAAGCCGAGTAAAAACCAAATTCTAGGGTTAAATTTAATTAGATCAAACATTTGTGACCTCCTGTTTAAATGCTCTTTATGATAGATAAATAGAACCATTATATACTTCGAATTCAATTAGTGCTCTTTCTCTCATGAACAAAAAGAGGAGACACAAAGGAACTAGGACGCTGTCCAAGAATAGAAACCGTAGCGAGGGAAACCCATTTTGAGTCAGCTTTTTCGATCATTTGAGGCGAATAGCTGTCTATTTAACGAAAATGATCGGGAAAACTTGCCAAAATGACCAAAATTTTCTACAAAAATGGTGAAGTACAAGGACTGTTTCTCCTTATTTTGTGAATAATAGCGACTGTTTTTTCTGCACTAAAATCTGTCAGTCTTAATCTTTAGGGAACCTAAAGATTAAGACTGACAGATTTGTCAATAAATTTGTCAATTTTGTCATGGGTGACAGTTTTCAACATTGAAATAACAAATAATAAGAAGTGGGTTTTATATGTGTTACTTTTATTGTGGTGCAAGAAGCCTTGCCAGTGTTGAGGTTGAGAGATGAATTGAAAACTGACAAATTTGACTATATGGTGTTGGCATAAGGTTTGCTTAACCACAATTAATAGCCAAACCTATTGTGAAATAGGGACGGAAAGTTTCAGGTCTCGACCATAAAAAATGAGATTGCTGAGCCGCAATGTTTATATTTAGAAAAAATTTGAATTTAAAGTACTTAAATCGAATGATAATCTACTGCGGAGAAAATGATGTCCCCTCTTTTTATAAATCCTTTACAAGTTTCATTACATGGAATGGATGGACTGTCACGTCAGAGAATGATTCGTTATTTTGATCTTTGTTGCAATAATGCTGTTCATGTTGTCGAAGCCCAATTGGCTCAAGCTGACATTATAGATATTGATAAAGCGAGTTCAAGAAAGCTATTAAAGAAAAAAGCATCTTTGCAGGCAGCTAAGCCCATTATTGCGATTTCAATACACGAGGTTGAAAATAAGATTGAGAATGTATTTTATCTAAAAAAACCTTTTGAAATTGAGCATATGCTTCATGTTGTTACGGAGGTGAAAAATAGTTTAGAAAAAAAGATAGAAACTTTAGATGAGATGTTTGAGGATACCAGCCTGATATCAAATAGTCATAATAATTCAAGTATGACTGTTGATCAGTTTTTAATAGATTGGCCAGAAAACTGTAGAGGTTTGCAAGAAAATGAACCTATGAGTCAATTGAATATTGATTATGAAGTGTATGAAATACCTGAATATGGGAAAGGAAATCTACCAGACTGGCCTTTAATTTTACCAGAAAATAAAAAGGAGATAGAAAATATAGCAGAGATAAAGAATAAAAAAAATCAATTAACTGACAAGAGAAATGTGCGTTATTTAAGCTATGCAACAAGGTTGAAAAAAAGGTCTAAGTCTGATCTTGATTTAATGAATATCAATCCCGTCTTAACAGGGTATGGTGAGATAGACAAAATGTTAGAGGAGCTTCAGTTTGTGCTAGAAAACTGTGAAGAAAAAATAGAGACTATAAAAACTGATAGTGACCGAAAAATAGTTAGGTATTCGTTTAATTCTATTAAAGCTAAATTAATAAAAAAACGATTTCTTTTTAAGAATACAAAAGAAGCAGGTAAGGTTTTAAATATTAGCAGCAAAGGGGCACTTGTTCGGTTAAAAAAACCAGCCAGTTTTAATGCAAAAATTTCTTTGAAAATTTATGTAGATCCTTTGAATATCTTTGATGTTTCAGCTCGTGTGGTTAGAAAAGAAGGAGAGCAGCTTTATGGCTTGTTATTTAGTCGTTATCAGCACAAATTAGCAGACTATTTAATTGATTCTAAAAGCCCATCTTCAATTCTATAAATCAGTTTTTCTGTACTAAATTTTAATTGGAGGGAGCAGTGAAACCAGTCTTTGCGACCTCTTTTATAAATGTTTTGATTTCTCGCGATGGTCCCAAGACAACTAATATGTCTCCTGCATCTAATTTATGGTCTTTCTCTCCAATAGCAAAGTGAAGGTTATCATCCAATTCTTTGTCGACAATACCTATTAATACTAAATTATGGAGCTCATTAAGTGATAATGCACTGCTATAGGTGTCTTCTAAATAACTTCCTGTAGGAATAGCAACTTCGGCAATATGTAAATCGTCACGGCCAAAGACGGTATGGTCAATAATATTGGTGATGTCGGGTTTTTTTATCAGCTCATGAATTTTTTGGCCACAGATTTGATAAGGGTCGATAATTTTATTAGCCCCTGCTGCAATCAATTTTTCAGCAGATTGAGCGGAGCCTGCAATAGCAATAATATTAATATCTTTATCTATAGCTCGTGCCGAAAGGGTTAAAAAGACATTGCTGGAGTCTTCTAAAAGAAAACAAAAAACAATATCGATGGTATGGCCAATACCAATGGATTTCAGATCAGAATCACTACGAAAATCAATATCTTTAGTCTTAAACCCTTTTTCCTCTGCAGACTCTCTTAGTGATAAATCTGTCTCAATAATAAGAACATCGTGAGATTTCTGGTCAAGCCTTGAAATAGCCTCATAAGATAAGTTGTTGTATCCAAAAACAGCTATTTTTTTCATGATTTATTTCCTGAGCGGAGCCTGCTCTTTTCAAGTTGGTCTTGAAAATGCTCAATGGAATATTTCCGGCCTAATACAATAATCATATCTTGAGCTTGTAATTCAAAGTGATTTTCAGGGTTAAAGTAAAAATGCTGGTTTTTGACTTTATAACGGTTTCGGCGCTTTGAATGTATTTTATTTGAACTGATCACACCGACTAAGGTTAATTTCCTATTTTTAAAGTCTATTTCTTCTATTTTTTTATTTTCTATTAAGCTATTGGGGTAAACGACCAGTGCTTCCATTAGAATTTGTTTCTGTTCCTGTAAAATACCTAAAATAGCTTCAAATGCAACGGGTTGGCCAACATATTCTGCTGCTAGTAAGCCTGAAATCTGAAAGGGCTGAATAACATTATTTGCGCCTGCTTGATAAAGTTTTTTTACATTATCATCCCTATTAGCGCGAGCAATAATATTGACTTTAGGATTTAAAAAACGACTGGTTAAAGTGATATAAACATTAACGACATCATTGCCTGTTGCACAGATAACTGAGGATGCGCCTGAATTAATCCCTGCATTAGTTAATACGGTGTTTTTACTGGCATCATCTTGAATATAAAGATAGTTTTTCGCTTTGGCGAGGAGAATATTATTTTCATCAGTATCAATTACAATAAAGGGTTGTTGGTCTTTTTCAAAATTCTTGGCTATTTCTTGTCCAACACGACCAAAACCACAAATAATAATAAAATTATCAAATCGACTTAATTCTGCATAAGTTCTATTTTCACGCAGCGTGTACATTTTTTCATTAAACGCTGAAACGATGATTGACGTAAAGAATGACAAGACGCCTAAACCCGTTAGAATCAAAGCAACAGTAACAAGTCTACCGCCAAATGTTACAGGCGTTATATCGCCATAACCTACGGTAGATATGGTGACGATTGACCAATAAAAGGCATCATATAAATGACGGACATTACCGCCACTGGAGTTATTCTCAAATAAATAAATAGCAATGGTGGAGATGAAAACTAGAAACCCCATAAAAATAGCAAGGGTAATAAGTTCAAAACGTTTACTGGATAAAACATCGGCAAAAACTTTAATGCTGTTTGAATAGCGAAATAGCTTAAATAAACGAAAAATCAGTAATATACGTAAAATTCTTAACGGGCGGTAGCTCGGTAATATGGCCAGCAAATCGATAATGGCAAAAAGGGACAGCATATACTCTAGTTTTTTCCCCAATACTTTTTTCAGTGTTTTTAATACACTGAAGGGGGTGTTTAAATATTCGGATTTTTCATACTCTTTAATAATAATGCGATGAGAGTCCGAGTACAGCCAAGCTCTTAATAAATATTCTGAGATAAAGACACTAACCACGCATTGTTCAAAAAATTCGCCCGTATTACTGAGTTCATGTTCGACACTGTAGACTAAAAAGAAAACACTGAGCATCACAAGGCAAATCATGAAAAGATCAAAATATGATTTTATTTTACTCTGAGGGTTTTCCAGTAAATTATAAAAAAACTGCTTACCACGTTGGTAATAATTTGAGGTTTTTAGTAAATAGGCAAAATAGACTAAGGGTTTAGCAAGCATTATTTTTTAAATTGAATAACTTTATTAGCTGGATTTAGGTTGATTTCGTCAATCACCATATTGTTATTTGAGTTTAGTATAAAATTGACGGTTTCGGCGATATCTTCAGCTAATAATCCCTGTGTTTCACCCTCTCCTGGTTGAAAAGAGAGTTTATCAAAAAAACTTGTTTTAACCATGCCAGGGTTAATAAGTGAAACACGAACAGGGCTAGAGCCACACTCATCTCTCAATGCTTGCGTAAATCCACGTAAGGCAAATTTGCTAGCGCAATATATTGATCCTTTTCTGCTACCTTTTAAGGCTGCTTCAGAACCAATATAAATTAAATTACTTTGGGGTTTTCTTTTTAAATTGGCAATAAGCGCCTTGGTAATAATAGCTTGGCTGGTAAAATTGACTGTCATCAATTGTTCTATGTGAGCAAATGAAAATTGTTCTATGGCGCCAAATTTTCCATAACCTGCTGAAAAAATCACACTATCTAAAGAAGGGAATGCTTTTTCCAATGTTTTTAACTTAGCTGGGATTTGTTCTGGTTGGGCTAGGTCTAGCTCTATAAAACTAAAGTTTTTATGTTTAACTTTAAATTTTTTGCCATCTCGGGACGTTCCTATAACCGTATGGCCTTCATCGAGTAAACGTTTTGCAACTGCCCGCCCAATCCCCGAGCTTGCACCTGTCACTAGTAGCGTTCTTTTTAAAGTGTGCATGGAAAAAATTTAGATTGGGGAATATAGGATAATAATTGTTCGGTACAATATTGCAGCATTTCTTGCTCTAATTCAGCTTTATAAGAAGTCATTTTATGTTTGGTTTCTAGTGGACTAGAAAATAAAACTTCTTCAGGGTATTGCTGGTGTATTTTTTTGAAATATTTTTCAGGTAAACGAAAGACACCCAAACTAACGGAGTGCAATGATTCTAAATCAATTTTGCTGAAAACTTGCTCAAATAAATACTTATATTGTTGCTGGTAGTCTGTTTGATAAATTAAAGGGTCAAAGCGAAGTCCAATTTTCCAGCCTTGTTGTTGTAATTTGTAGAGAGCATCAAGTCTTCTCTCTAGGTTTGGCGCTTTATCCTCTACTTTATTGGCAATTTCATTGGGCGATAAGCTAAAAGCAACAATGGTTTGTGGATCAGGAGTAGTTTTTAAAAGGTTCCTAATTTGAGTACTCTTGGTTCTTAGTTCTAACCAAGCATTGGGGATGCTAGAAAAAAAAGGTAAAAAGTGTTCAGCAAACCCTGTGACAGGTTCAAGAGCTAAACTGTCACAATCATAACCTGAGAAAAAATGAATAGCTTCATTAGGAGAAGCCTGGCAAATTTGCTGTATTTCCTGTTGGTAATCTTCAAAATTAACAAATAAAACATAATTCGCTGATTGGAACATGCCTTGTAAAAAACAATAACGACAATCGTATAAACAATTCAGCATGTGTGAAAAATAGTAATTTTTTTCAGCCCCAATGTTATAGCCTTGGGGGGCAGGTAGAGCAAAGTTTTTATATTTTTCGGCAAGTATCAGTGCAGGATCTTGTTTTTGTAAACGAAAGTTTTGAGCTTTAGGGTTGAATACTTCTCCATAACGTTCACAGATAACTATTCTAGCTTTGGGAAACCGCTCGCATATTGCAAGTGCTCGAGGGTGATGACGAATATTTTCTTCAATATAAAGCGTGTGAATCATGAGGCCTAGGGTGTTTTTGTTACTAATATCTCAGTTAATTTGATTATTTCTTGTTCAAGTAAAGTAATTATCGGTTTAATGGATACAAATTGTTTGTTTGCTGATAACTTTTCAGCTTGAACTGCACCCGGTGTCGAACAAAATTCTTCTAAGGTATGTAATTCGCGATTCAATAATACCCAATCTTGGTTATCAAATGCGATATTTATTTTTTCAAGATAGACTTGCTGTTCTGATATAAATATAGATGATAGCATTTCCAGAATTTCAGCATCACACTTCTAGTGTAATGGTCTAATAATATTGGACTTGATCAGAGGTTCCTTAAGCTATTAAATAATATTTAATCTAGTGCATATTTTTAAGAGTTAAATCGAAATAAGCAGTAGAATAGAGTTTATTTAAACTTTATCTCTCATTTAATTAATGAATACAAAAAAGATTGGTTTTATTGGTGGCGGTAATATGGCATCAAGTTTAATTAATGGATTAATTGCTAGTGGACATTCCGCCAGTCAATTGTGGGTATCAGATACAAATGTAGATACCTTGCAATCCTTAGCTGAAAACCTAAAAGTTAATATTACTGAAAATAACGATGAGTTAATCCAAAATGTGGATGTTGTGGTTTTAGCGGTTAAACCACAAATTATGCGTAGTGTGACTGAAAAGCTATCTAGAAAGTTGCTTAAAACACAAGTTTTGCTTGTCTCTATAGCAGCAGGTATTTCTCAACAAAGTCTTGCTGATTGGTTAGGTGATAATGTTGCAATTGTGCGTTGTATGCCTAATACACCCGCTCTTGTTTTGACGGGAGCAACAGCATTACATGCTAATAATAGGGTGAGTGATGAACAAAAAGATTTAGCGGAAAATATCTTACGTGCTGTCGGTATTTCTTTGTGGGTTGAAAAAGAAAGTGAACTAGATGCTGTGACGGCAGTCTCGGGTAGCGGCCCTGCTTATTATTTTCTATTAATGGAAGCTATGGAAGAGGCGGCTCTTCAGTTGGGGCTTTGTGAAAAAACAGCGAGATTGTTAATTCAGCAAACGGCATTAGGTGCTGCTAAAATAGCTTTAGAATCTGACGATACATCTGCTGAATTAAGATGGAAGGTGACGTCACCAGGGGGAACAACGGAGAAAGCGATTAATACTCTTGAGGATGGAGGGTTTATCACATTAGTTTCTCAAGCTTTACATGCTGCAAGAGATCGCTCTATTGAAATGTCCCAACAATTAGGAGAAAAATGATGGGAGCAAGTTATATGACAAACCCTATTGTCTTTTTAATCGATACTGTAGTTTCTCTCTATATATTAGCAATTGTTTTACGGTTTTTGTTTCAGTGGACGCGTGCTGATTTTTATAACCCGATTTCACAGTTTTTAGTTAAAATAACGCACCCACCTTTAAAATTATTGCGTCGGTTTATACCAGCTGTTGGAAAAATAGATACTTCGTCTATTGTGTTGGCTCTTGGGTTACAAATGATAGCCGACTTTACAATATTAGCTCTACAAGGTGAAATAGCGGGTATTGCTGTATTGATTCTCTATGCATTTAAACAAATAGTAGAATTAGTTCTTAATATTTTTGTTTTTGCTGTGTTTGCAAGAGCTATATTGAGTTGGTTTGATCCTGGTAACTATAATCCTGCCAGTTCGCTTTTGCAGAGTTTAACAGAGCCGTTGTTGGAGTTATGTCGAAAAATCATACCTGATTTAGGGGGAATTGATTTATCGCCATTGGTTGCTCTTGTTTTTTTACAGTTAGCTAAAATGATGGTATTACCACCATTAAGCCAGCTGGCGTTGTTATTAGGCTAATAAATTCCACATCCGTGACTATCGCGGAATATACCAAATCCTACATCTATATTCTAAGTGTGGGGTTGGGTCATATTAGAGAATGAAAAATTTCGTTAAATACGGTATATTTTTGTTTGTAACTGATGTTTTTTTATCGAATATTATCTTTTTAGGTTAAAAATAACTTTTTATGCAGAGTACTTCTTCAAAAATAATGGTTGTATTAATATCCTTAATCCTTGGTATTACTGGACAAAGTGTACAGGCTAATACAAAAAAAATGTATCGATGGGTTGATGAGGAAGGCAATATCTTTTTCTCGGATAAAATAGCACCTAAGGATATTAAACATAGAAGAGAATCATTAAATCAAAATGCCCGCGTTGTTGAAGTGGTCGAAAAGGAGAGAACTAAGGCTGAGCGAGAGTTAGTCAAGCGTTTATCTATACTGAGAAGGCAGCAGCAAGCGATTATTAATAAACAGAAATCACACGATAAGGTTTTATTGAGCACTTATCGTAATACTAAAGATATGACAGTTGCTTTAAGAGGGCAAATGTTGGCATTTGATAGTAAAAGAAAAGTTGTTCGAGGTAACTTGAATCGATTGGAGCTTCAATTACTACAAAAACAAAGAAAAGCGGCGCAATATGAGCGTGATGGGGAAAGCATTCCCGTTAATTTATTAACGGATATTGCTGAGAGTAGAGCGCAGATAGACAAGACTTATGTTGAAATATCTAACCAGTTTCAGAAAAAGAAAAAAATAAGAGAACAATTTGAGCAAGATATTTCCCGATTTTCTTATTTAATTAAAATGAGAGAAAAAGATCTTGATACGGGATATTTATCGGCAAAAAATAGAGCGGCTAATGAGTTGGGCTTATTTATTTGTAAAAATCCAACGCAATGTGACAGGGCGTGGGTTAGCGCTAAACAGTTTATACGGTTCAATTCAACGGTTGGGGTCGATGTTGAAACAGATACCTTATTGATGGGTTACACCCCTTATAAAGATACTGATTTAAGTTTGTCTATTTCAAGAATGGAGGAAGTCGATGGTACTGAACAATTATTTCTTGATATTCGATGTCGTAAATCATCTTTAGGTATGGAGTTATGTCAGGGGGCTAAGGTAAAAAAAATAAGGCACTCTTTTAGTGATTTTATTAAGTCTACTTTGCCCGAGAATCCTATTCGATAGAGTGGACTTAAAGCCCACTTTTTAATCCAGGCGCTGAAAGGATTTAGCGTCTAACAAGTAATGTGCCTACGCCTTGGTCAGTAAATAGTTCAAGTAATATGGCATGCTCAACTCGGCCATCAATAATATGTACGCTAGAGACGCCACCTTTTAAAGCGTCTGTTGCACACCTTGTTTTGGGGATCATTCCTCCTTCAATTGTTCCATCAGCAATTAAATCATCTATATCTGTAATAGAAAGTCCTGTGAGTAATTGTTTGTTTTTATCTAAAATACCTGCAGTATTTGTTAGCAGTAATAATTTTTCAGCTTCCAAGACTTCTGCTACTTTACCTGCAACTAAATCAGCATTAATATTGTAAGAGTGGCCATCATCCCCAACACCAATTGGCGCGATAACGGGAATAAAATCACTATGGCACAGCATATTGACAACGGCAGGGTCAATGCTACTCACTTCACCTACGTGACCTAAATCAATGATCTCAGAGGCTTGTGTTTCAGGTGAGGATTTTTGTAAATTAATTTTTCTGGCGTGAATGAAGTCACCATCTTTTCCTGTTAAGCCAATCGCTTTTCCACCGTGCAGATTTATGAGGCTGACAATTTCTTTATTGACTTGGCCGCCTAAGACCATTTCAACTACATCCATTGTTTCACTGTCGGTGACACGCATGCCATCAATAAACTTTGTTGTAATGTTAAGTCTCTTTAATAGGTTTCCTATTTGAGGGCCTCCGCCATGAACCACGATAGGATTAATACCGACAAGTTTCATTAGCACAATGTCTCTAGCAAAACTATGTTTAAGTTCATCATCAATCATGGCATTTCCGCCAAACTTAATAACAACTGTCCTGTTTTTAAACTTTTTTATATAAGGTAGAGCCTCTATAAGAACGTGAGCTATATCATGTGCTGAGTTTTCTTTCATCTGCTTGGTATTTTTTAAAAAAAGTGTTTATATTGGTTAGAACGTCAGGTTGATACCTGGTTTTATTTGAGTAAGAAGCTCTTTAAATTGAGATTTTATCCTGTTCAATGCCTCTGCATTATCAGCTTCAAAACGAAGAGCTAAAGCAGGCATGGTATTTGATGCTCTAATCAGCCCCCATCCATCAACAAAGTTAACTCGCATACCATCTAAAGTGATAATTTCAGCATCCAGAAAAGAGGCTTTTGAAAGAAATTGCTCCATCAGAATTATATTTTCACCTTCAGTTAAATCAATATATATCTCTGGGGTGCTGACACTCTCCGGAATATCAGCAAAAACTTCGGCACTACTGCGTGTATCAGCAGTTAAAATACCAATAAGGCGGGCTGCTGCATATAAAGCATCATCGAAGCCGAACCAACGGTCATTAAAGAAGATATGACCGCTCATTTCACCCGCTAATGCGGCGCCTGTTTCTTTTAATTTAGCTTTTATAAAAGAATGTCCTGTTCTCCACATAAGAGGGCGACCTCCATGTTTCATTATATGTTTTTTTAGATGATGCGAAGATTTTACATCGAATATAATTTCAGCACCTGGTTTGTTCTCTAATACGTCTTGAGCTAATAGCATAAGTAGTCTATCTGGCCAGATAACCTTTCCCTTTGAATCAATAACGCCTATTCTATCGCCATCACCATCAAAAGCGATGCCAAGATCAGCTTCATGTTGTTGAACACTGCCAATTAAGCTATGTAAGTTTTCTGGGTTTGAGGGATCTGGATGATGGTTGGGAAAAGTACCATCAATATTACAAAATAACTCAATGACCTCACAGCCTAATGTTTTGAGTAGTGTCGGGGCAAGTTCGCCAGCGGCTCCATTTCCACAATCAACAACAATTTTCATTGGACTGGCAAGATGAACATCCTCTGCAATCATGCCAATATATTCATTGTTGAACATGTCGTTTCTATCTATTGAGCCGAGTGTTCCTGTCAGGTAATTTTCTTCGTTTATACGCTGCCTAATTTGTTGAATGCGCTCGCCAGCTAAAGTCTCTCCATCAATGACTATTTTTAGGCCGTTATATTCTGCTGGGTTATGGCTTGCTGTAACAACAATGGCTGATTTTCCTTCAGTGTGATGTGCAACAAAATAAACCAAGGGAGAGGGCGCGACACCAATATCAAGAACATTAAGACCTGTAGAAATAATACCTTTAATAAGTGATTCAGTTAAAGCAGGGCTTGATAGGCGACCATCTCTTCCTATGACGATAGTATGAATAGCTTTTTCTTTAACTTCAGATGCAACAGCTCTACCTATATCAAAAACAATCTCTGGTGTAATTGTTTTATCTGCAACCCCTCGAATATCATAAGCTTTATAAATCGAAGGGTTTATCTTTTTTTTTTGATCTGTAACAGATGTAACAACAGAGAGATCAGGGAAATCTAGCGCAGTGGTTTCTGGCTCTGTTTCAGGTAAAGAAATAGGGTTGCTGGGCATTTGGATACTGGTTCCTTCTGCTAGGGCATCTGTTTCAATATCTAGGAAACTAACTCCTTCAGGTTCATCAAAAAAATCATCAGCTTCTTTATCAGCTATTAACTGGCTGGGAAAATCAATACCTCCATTATCTAAAACGCGTTTAAATTGAATCATGGTTGATATCAGTGTTTTCATTTCACTTAAATTAACAGGATAACTTCCCACTGTTTTACCCAAAAACAAGTCTTTAATGGCTTTTAAAATAGTGCCTTGGTCTTGTCTTAATAGATGAGTAATGTTGCGATAGGCAATAAAGAAAGCTAAACAGATAATTAATGCGGGGATCGCGATAATAGCAACAATAATTGAAATAGAAAAAATGGATCGTGTATCTTCAGGCGTATAGTGAATTTTCCAGGAGGATTGTGGTACATCTACTTGCTTATCAAAGTCTGTCTGTCCTGAATAATTAGTACTTTTAGCCAATGATGCTTTTTGTTGGCGTAATTCAATAGAATTACCTGCGAGCTGGGGGGCGTTTAAAATAGGCTGAAGAAAGTTAAAATTAAGGCTAGCAAGAATAACCCCAATAGTTGAGTCATTTTTAATAATGGCTGCAGTTATTGCCAAATGTCTATTTTTTCCTTGTCCCTGAATGACGGGGGTTTGTTTTTTAGTCAAGGTATCTTGAACCATAATAAGGTCGGCATTCCCCATATGGGGAATACTTGATTCATCTAGTTCAGTTACATTTGCAGGTAAAAGTCTAATTTTCATAACATTAGGCAAAAAGCTTTCCAGCATGAGTGCTGTTTTAGCTAGCTGCTCAGGGTCTTCATTATAGGTGGCTTCAATGACCGCAGGTGTTGTTGCCATTTTTGAAACACTATCTTGTAATGCATTAATACGGGCAGAAACACTTAAAGCAAGTCCTTGAGATAGTGACTTAGTTGCTTGTTGATTTGCCTGGTTAATATCTGATTGTGAAACCCAGTATATTCCTCCTCCAGCAACAAGAGACATAAGTACTGCAATTACAGATAATATGCTAAAAATACGAATCATTCGGTTTTCTCCTCCTAAATGTTAATGTCGTCCAGTATGGCCAAAACCACCATCACCACGTTGACTATTGCTAAATTCATTAACTTGTTCAAATTCTGCTTGAATAATAGGAACAAAAACCATTTGAGCAATGCGTTCGCCCACTCCAATAGAAAATTCAGTGTTTCCTCTATTCCAACAAGATACAAAGACTTGGCCTTGATAATCTGAATCAATTAACCCGACTAAGTTGCCTAAAACAATGCCATGTTTATGGCCTAATCCTGAGCGAGGAAGTAGTACAGCGGCCATAGAGTTATCAGCAATATGAATGGCTAGACCTGTAGGTATAAGAAGTGTTTCACCTGGCTTTAATAAGACGGCTTCGTCTAAACAGGCGCGTAAATCTAAGCCTGCAGAACCTTCCGTTGCATAGTCAGGTAACGGAATTTCATTACCTAGGCGGGGGTCTAAAATTTTAAGTTGGATCTTTTTCATTCATTTTCTCTACAATGAGGGTCATTAGCTGTTCAGCTAATAGTTTTTTATTTGTCATGGCTAATGCCTTACTACCTGATGGCCAATAAACATGAAGAGCATTGTCGTCCGAGTCAAAACCACCTTGTTTTTGCCCCACTAAATTAGCGGCAATCATATCTAGCCCTTTTCTTTTTAGTTTGTCTTTAGCGTAGTGTTCTAAATTATCTGTTTCAGCTGCAAATCCTACGACAAAAGCAGGTTTATTCTGTAAAGCTGCCACATCGGCTAAAATATCTTTTGTTTTTGTTAAGTTTATAACACTATCATTTTGTTGTTTCTTTATTTTTGATGCGCTTCTGTTTGTCGGGCTGTAGTCAGCAACAGCTGCTGCTCCAATATAAATATCATAATCTGAAACTCTGGAAATGACAGCATGATGCATTTCTTCTGCTGTTTCTACTTTAATGCAGTGTATATCATTAGGTGTTGGTAATATAACAGGACCACTGACTAGTGTAATATTTGCTCCAGCATTTTTTGCAGCTTCAGCTAAAGCATAGCCCATTTTTCCAGAACTACGATTAGTAATGTAACGAACAGGATCTAAAGGTTCTCTTGTTGGTCCCGCACTGATTAAAATATTAATGCTTTGTAGGGGGCCGGAATGAGTATTAGTCTGTAATAAGGCTTGGCAGATGTCTTTAGCCTCAGTCATCCGGCCATACCCCGTTTCACCACATGCTTGGCTACCTGGTTCTGGACCTATAACAGTTATATTCTGTGCTGCAATGCGTTGAATGTTTTCTTGTGTGACAGGTTTATTCCACATGGCCTGATTCATTGCAGGTGCAATATATATTGGACATGTTGCGGCTAAACAAAGCGTCGAAAGTAAATCATCCGCTAAGCCATAACTTAATTTAGCAATAATATTAGCCGTTGCAGGAGCAATAATAATCATATCCGCCCAACGGGCTAAATTAATATGTCCCATTGCATTTTCCTCCTCAGGATTAAGGAGTTGGGTTGCAACGGAGTTACCTGATAGTGCCTGAAAAGTTAATGGCGTCACAAACTGCATGGCCGATGTTGTCATTACAACCCTGACTTCACAGTCTTGCTTGCGTAGAAGGCGAACGAGCTCAGCAGATTTATAGGCGGCAATCCCCCCACAAACACCTAATAATATTCGTTTATTTATTGTTTTATCCATAAGGTGTAATTATGGCAAATTTAGATAAACTCTTCTATGCTTAAATTTTTAGAAAAGGAGTTTTATTGAATGGGGACGATTAAGGACTGGCCAGCAGAGGAGAGACCTAGAGAGAAATTATTAGAAAGTGGTGCTGAGGCATTAACAGATGCAGAATTGTTAGCTATTTTTTTACGCACAGGGATAGCAGGAAAAACGGCGGTTGATTTGGCAAGAGATCTATTAACAGAGTTTGGATCATTACAAGCTCTATTAAAGGCGGATCAAGCCCAGTTTTGTCAGGGAAAAGGATTGGGAAGTGCAAAATATGCTCAGCTTCAAGCTGTTTTAGAAATGGCTAAGCGGCATTATGTTGAGGTATTGCAAAGAGGCAGTGCTTTAACAAGCCCTGAAGCAACGAGAGCTTATTTAAGTGCTCAGTTACGGGCTTATCAGCATGAAGTGTTTGCTTGTTTGTTTTTAGATAATCAGCATAGGGTGCTTGAATTTGAAGAATTATTTAGAGGAACGATTGATGGCGCAAGTGTTTATCCAAGAGAAGTGGCTAAAAGAGCATTGTTTCATAATGCCGCAGCTGTTATTTTTGCTCACAACCACCCGTCAGGTGTCAATGAACCAAGTCAGGCAGATAAAAATATTACCGATAAATTGAAACAATCACTTATGCTATTTGATATTAGAGTGTTAGATCATTTTATTATTGGTGATGGGGAGCCCTATTCATTTGCTGAGCATGGCATATTGTAAATATACAGTCTCCTTTTTAAAAGAGACCTGTACATTTTAGAAGTAAATTAAGTGTGAGTTAAAATTGCTTCTGCTTCAGCATATTTTTCACCACAAACACTGGTAACTTCTTTTGGTAAGTTAGGCCCTGGTGCTGTTTTATCCCAATCTAAAGTTTCTAAATAATCGCGAATATATTGTTTGTCAAAGCTAGGCGGGCTGATGCCAACTTGATATTGATCTGCGGGCCAGAATCTTGAAGAATCTGGAGTCAGTGCCTCATCAATTAAATATAAAACTCCTTCATCATCTAAACCAAATTCAAATTTAGTATCAGCAATAATAATACCTTTCTGTTTAGCGAAAATGGCGGCTTCTGTATATAAAGCTAAACTTACTTGTTTGATTTTTTCAGCGATTTCTTCTCCTAACAAAGGAATGGTCTGTGCAAAAGAAATATTCTCATCATGATCGCCGACGGCTGCTTTTGATGACGGAGTATAGATAGCTTCAGGTAATTGTTGTGCTTGTTGTAATCCCTTGGGTAAGGTAATGCCACAAACAGCTCCTGAGTTTTGATAATCTTTCCAACCCGAACCAATAAGGTAGCCTCTAACAATGGCTTCAACAGGAAGAGGTTTTAAGCGTTTAACAATAATGGCTCGACCTTGTACTTGGGCACGTTCTTCAGCATCAGGAATGACTTGCTCTAGTGTGAGCTCTGCTAAATGATTGGGAATAACATGTTTTGTTTTCTCAAACCAAAAATTAGAGACACTGGTCAATACGCGGCCTTTACCAGGAATAGGGTCTGGTAGCACTACATCAAATGCAGATAATCTGTCAGTCGTGACAATTAATAAGTGCTTTTCATCAACCTCATAAATATCTCGGACTTTGCCACGAGAGAGTAGATTCAAGTTTGAAATTGATGATTCAAAAAGAGCGGCAGGAGCGTTCATATAAAGCGTGATAATCAGATAGGAAAATAAGCTGTGTATATTATCATTAAATGCAAAATTAGACGAAAGACTGAGTGATGTTAAAATAGTAGAAATAAATGGTTTTTAGGATAATTAAAGAATGAGTTGGCTTGGGAAAGTGGTAGGTGGTGCATTTGGTTTTTTAATGGGAGGACCCTTAGGCGCTATTTTGGGTGCGTCTGTGGGACACCAGTTTGATGAAGGCATACAAGGGATGGATGCTGAAGATGGATTAAACCCCGGCGATCAGCATCGTGTTCAAATGGCATTTTTTACAGCTACTTTTTCTGTTATGGGGCATATTGCCAAAGCAGATGGGAGAGTCACGACTGATGAAATAAATCTAGCTAAGCGAGTGATGGATGAACTAGCATTATCTGGAGATATGAGAAAAACAGCGATTAATTTGTTTGAACAAGGTAAAAAGGCTGATTTCCCTCTGAATGATGTGCTGGATCAATTTCGTAGAGAGTGTCACAGGCGGACTCATTTGATTCGGATGTTTCTAGAGCTTCAAATACAAGCGGCATATGCTGATGGAAAGCTTGATCAAACAGAAGAAAGCATTCTGTATGCGATTTGTGAGCACTTAGGTGTTTCAAAATTTGAATATGAACGAATTAAGCTACAGTTTCAAGCTCAACAGCGGTTCCATGGATATAATCAGCAACAACAAGCCAATAACAGACTAGATGATGCTTATGCAGTTTTAGGTGTTACTAAGGATGCAACAGGTGCAGAGGTGAAAAAGTCTTATAGAAGATTAATGAGTCAGCATCATCCAGATAAGCTGGTTGCAAAAGGCCTACCCGAGGAAATGATGACGATTGCCAAGGAAAAGACGCAACAAATAAGAAAAGCTTATGAAGTGATAAAAGAAAGCAGATAAAATCGATAATAGAGGCTGTTTGGTAGGTGCATCTTGATATCTAAATGGTAGCTCTCGCCCAATAAAAAAATAGGGCTTTAGCGCTTTCTTTTTCTCCTTGGCTAGGTAGTAGACTGAGGTGAAGGGGGTGATATCTATACTTTGCCTTGTTTCAAATTACTTTTTTGAAGGCTTATCATTGACAAAATAACTAATACGGAGTAGCCTGAAATTTAGTTATTGCTAACACATAAATTGAATTTTTTCTATGGAATAATTAACATAATCTGAATTGGTATTTTGTTACTTTAAATACAGGCGCATTATTTTAGAAACTATGAGCAACGGACTATTCTAAATTCAAAGTAAATTGTCTATTTGTATTTTCCCCCAGATCCAATCCACCGAGAGTAGAATTGGTTCTTACGTTAGATAAATATTTAGCGCTATTTGGAAATTATCATTGGTAGGTATTTATTGGACCTACATTAATTAGGGTTTATAGGTGAAAAATCCAAAATAGTGTTAGATCATTTTCTATTTTTCCGTGGGGTTAAGTTTAGAGCTCTTATAACTAGTTGTTTTATGGTGAACAAAAAAGAGAAATTATCTAAATATATATTTCTTAACAAAATTAATATTGTTTTTCCAACAATTAGCTATTTGCAACCTGAAACTTTACCCCGCGACTTATAAACTCTGTATTTCCTGAAAGGAGGTTATTATGAGAGTCCATTTTCGTCGTCCCTGTTATTTCATTTATTTTATTTCTTATTTAGTAAGTATGTTTTTTATGTTGTCATCTTCTGTACAGAGTATGGAAGTTAAGGCTTTTGCCATTGGTGATTTTGTTCCTTCTGCTTCTGGTGGCTGTGGTAGTGCTGATAGAACGACCTGGCCAGTCATGGTCGATGCATGGTATGACCATATGGCTGTCCATGGGCATTCAAAAGATGGTCAATACACCGATGGCAATATGACTATTCAACGGTTTTGTGATCCAGATGCTATTTCCGGATGCCAGGATCATCTTTTTGTCGATGAAGCTGATGCAGCAATGATTGCGACCCATGGTGCTGATAGTGGAGATCACTGGAGAGGAACAATGCGTTTTCCCTATGGGGGTGATTGCCGAATAGATGCTGGAGGCAACTCAAACGAGATGTTTGTTGGTGATGTTGACCTTGAATTTATACATTTATCATCCTGTAATAGTGCGGATGACGATAATTTGTCACCTGCTGGTAATAAGGGGGTAAGAGAAGCAATGACAGACCCTGTTGATGGAGGATATGCTCATTTATGGACAGGTTTTCATGGTGTTATGTATATAGGTGGGCAGTATGTCGATGATTATAAAGATTTTGCTCATGATGCGCATTCTGTCGGTATTGCATATGCCTGGGTAACCAATCATTATCGCTCAAATTCTGTTGACTGTGAGGCTTATGATCCTTTTAACTGGTTTGGAACCTGTCAAGATATTTGCCCTGTTGCTGTTTCTCAAGGTCAAAATGCATCAAGAGCATGGAATGGGATTCAATATGAAAGATACAATAATGTGTATTCAGACCCCACAGGTAATGGTTATTGGTACTGGATGGGATATCTAGGGTGTGATTCCGTGGGTGAAACAGGATTTAACCCTTAAAAAGTGAAGATGAGTTATTTTTTTGTACCTATTTAAACAAATTTAGAGTAGAGGAGGCAGATATGTTTCTGTTTAAAGATAAAATTATTAAAATAGTGGTTTTAATTTCCATGACTTTTAGTTTCTCTCTGGCACATGCTATGGATGATAAGCCATTAACAAGAGATGAAGTGATACGCATGGTAGGAGAGGCATTACCTTCTATGATCGGTAACGATAATACCGAACTGGTTGATAAAATGCTTAAGGCGAGACTAGGAACACCTATTAGTAAACAGCTAGATATTGCGAGTTCATTAAAAACTATATTTGGACGTCGTCGTCCTGATCTCAACCCAGATTGTCAGCGTCAATTTACTAGCAGTGGAGACCTTTCTCCTGATGAATGTACGGCATCCAAAGGTGAGCGAGCTGGACGAGGCGCTTATACTGAATTTAGATGGAGTAAAAATTTACAGTTTGGTAATGTTAAATATTTACAACGTAATGCAGACGGGGTAACTAAACCAGGTGAATTACCTGCAGTTAAAATAACTGATGAAGAAGCGCATAAAAAAGCAATTGCTTTTTTAACTAAAACCATGGGTGTTTCTTTAAATGAAATACCTGTGGCACCTGCTAATGCAAAACACCCGTTTTCTGTCAGAACGCTAGCAATTGGTGAAAACAGTCCTGATGGGAAAAAAAATATAGTTCCTATAGCTAAAGTCGTTGATATAAAAAGAGGCTTATTTGTGGGCATAAAAGACCCACTAACGGGCCGAGAATTGCCATTTATTCCTGCTCCTGGAAGAGCGTCAGTTGTTATAACTGATTCGAGCATCTTGCAAGCAAGTGTTCAAAGTTGGGTAGAGCTGGAACGTTCCTCAAAAGTTGACCCTAAAAATGCAAAAACTAGAAATGAATTAATCAGTGAAATTGCTGAGTCAATTCTAAAAAAAGAACCTTCACAGATTAGTAAAATCTCCCTTATTCCTACCATTGAGAGTATGGATATTTTAGGTGTTGATCCATCAAAAGAACATAGGGTTGGGTTGTTGCTACCTGCTGTTCAAGCAGTGATTTCAACAGTACCAAGAAATCCAACAGAAGATGAGCAAAGTCGTTTCAACTCAAGTACAGCAGGGTATAGTGAATGGTTTTCCTTAGTCGATTTGCCAGAAGAGAATGGGGTGGAGGATGATGAGTAATTGAATTTAGTTATTTTCAATATACGCTGGCTGCTTAGCAACGAGGATTTATTAAATCCTCGTTGCTTTGACATTTTTTTAGTTTGGAGAGAAGTTATGAATAATATAAAAATATTAAATTGTCCACAGATTGTTATCTTTCTATCTGTTTTGTCTTTAAATTTTGGGATAGCAAATGCGAATGTGTCACTTCCTGGTGGAGATAGTCTTCTGAATGGCGCCTTTGATGAAATCAATTATGGAGAAACTGGCTTGTTATATATTTCACCTTTGTTATATACCAGTGAACTAGCTGTGACTGAAAGCCCGACGACTACTGCAACTACGACAAACTTAACTTATAGTTATCGTCTTAGTGGTTTAGGTAGCTCGCTGGCAACCATTGAATACACTATTGGAAATCAAGGCGCATCGGCCTTTACTGGTTTACGTTTTATTGTCAATGCACAAACTGATGGTTCAAATTCTTTTAGTGACTTGGGGGAAAGTTTTCCTTCACCCTGGGGCGTTGCAGAAGAGGGGGATCCTGCTCAATTTCAAATTGTCGATTTTAATAATGATGATTTGCCTTCTCAAATACAAACCAATAATGGATTAGACGGTAGCGATACATGTGGAGGTGTTTGTGATGTAGATTTTGCCTTGCAATGGGGAATAGAGCAAATTAACCCAGGTGAATTATGGACTATTAGCGTGGGTTTATCTGATGATGGACAGTTTTTATCTAGTCGATATTTACAGGCAACATCGGTCGATAGTGCTAACACTGCGCTAACTTTTTCTGGAAAAGTTAGCCTTGTTCCATTACCGGCAGCATCTATTTTGTATCTATTTGGCTTAGGTGTGCTTGGGTTCTCTAAGAGGCGTAAAACTGTTGGTTCTTTGGTTGTATAATGTTTATATTGTTTTGAACAATAAGTGTATAAGAAACTTGTACTAAGGAGTTTCCACGATTAAAAACAAGCCTTATTTTCATAATAAGGCTTGTTTTCTTGCTGTAAAAGACCCATTGACTCAACGAGCTCTCAGTGTGATTTTTTATAGAATTGTAGAAAAATATTTTTCTTCTCTAAAAACCTGTCAAGTGTTTTTTTAATGCTGCCCCTGATTATTGAGAAGTTACTTAAGTTGTAATACATCAACCTTATTCCAAATCATCTCAGTAAAATTTATATCCATAATGGGCATCCCATCTTTAATCCATTCAACAATCAATTGAGCAACATTAGGATAAGTAATACGTACTGCATGTGTAGAATATAACCACGCCTCAATTTTTGAAGTATCTAAATCATTCATAACATACCCATAACCTAACTGTTCTAGTGCAGTGGCATTAGAAATTTGTTCCATTTGCGCGTGCAAAGGTTTTACTAAAATTTTCTTGCCAAGTTGCAGGCATTCACTTGCCAACTCAAACCCTGCATTACTAATAACACCACTACAGTCTTGCAAATCCTTTTGAAAACCACCTCTTGATAAAGCATTGCAAGTGATATTTTTCTGCTGGCTTTCAACAGGCTCAGATGAATACAAATGAAATTGAAAGTCTTTAAAAAATGATAACAATTTAATCACTTCATTCTGATCTTCAAAAGGTAAATAAACTAATATTTTTCCTTTTTTTATGTCCGAAGGTACATCAAGTGTTTCAATGATGGGAGGTAAAATAGGCTGTCCAAAATGGTGCCAATGCAAACCCACCCCAACATTGGTTGGTGCAAAATTTTTCATGACTATATCAGCAATGGGGTCAGAACCTGTCCGCGGAATATTATGATTAAAAGCATATTGATGCCCAATGCCCAGCACTTTTTTCTTCTGTATTTTAGCTGCCCAGGCAGTGACAGGTTCAAAATCACTAATCACTAGGTCATAAGCAGATAAGTCTAATGCTTTAATGTCTTGAAAAAATTGGATTGGTTTAGCATCAATCGCAGTTTTAATATAATTAACCTGACCTTTTTCGGTATTAAATGTTAAACCTTCTCTATGCTGATAGCCATTAAAAACTTCCATATCAAAAAATTTATCATGAGACCTACCCGTAAATTGAAAAGTAACATCAAACCCCGCGGCATATAATTCCTTTGCCATTACCCTTGCACGTGTAATATGCCCATTTCCAGTACCCTGTACACCATAAAATATTTTCATAAATTTATTAGATTTAAACTATAGATTGCAATACTAACACCAAGAATCATTCCAACAACTGTGTCCGTTGGAAAATGAACCCCTAAAACCACGCGGGAAAAACCAACTAAAGCCGCCCATATCAATAATGGTAAGAACAAAACAGGAATAAAGAAGCCTGTAATCACTGCAACCATAAAGGCAGCTGATGTATGTCCCGAAGGAAAACTAAATTGATCTGATGGTGTAACTAGACTATGAAAATCTTTCAAAGCAGCTTGAGGTCGATTTCGTTTAAAACTATTTTTTAGAACAAAATAGATAGGGCGCTCTATAACAAAAGCCATTAACAACACCTGTAAAAATGCACGGTAGCTTTCACCTAATAAATACAGAGCAATAGCTAATAACACATATAAATGACCATCTCCAGTTTTTGAAATATAGCGGGAATATAAGGCCAGATGTCTATAAATTCCTGCGTTAATCAAACGTGTGAACATAAAAACATCGTACTTATGAACAGAATAGATTAGTTTCATTTTCTTACCCTCTTAGATAACTGAACCAGTTAATTCAGTTTTTAATTTTTCGTCGTCGGAGAGTAGAATAATTTTATACTATGACAATACGGTGAAACTTTTTTGAAGTTTTGATGACAATCAATTTAGCCATAATTTGTATAACAAGCTTCTGTTATATTGTGAACGTAAAAAACAAACAAACAAACTGAGTGTGGTGTGGTGTGGGAAGTGGCCTTTGATATGCTTCGATCGCAGCCAAAGGCCCTTCTTATAAATGGTTTTTTATTTACCTAAGACTTGTGTATACCCATGCGCTTTTTTTCTAATCGATATGCCTTAACTTTTAGAAAAATATTTCTGCTATAGGCATTTTTATTGCAATACCAAAGCACCTTCCTTTTTATCCTGTTGGATGCTTTAAACATTATTGCCAGGCCAAGGAGCATTGTGGGTATTCCTAAGGGAACGGGCAAAGGAAACAAGATCATCCCGATAATAAAAATAACACACCCACCACCCAATAATAATGTTTTTATCACCATTTTAAGCGACTTTAGCGAGTTGCTCTGACTCTTCTACAACCTCATCATCAAGCAATCTATAACTATCTTCTAACCAATAAATAAGTGATAACTCCCCAGTTTCATTCTCAACCAAAGCCGTACAACTTTCAACCCAGTCTCCGGTATTACAATATGTTTTACCAGAATTCATGGTAGAAATATCAGCATGATGAATATGACCACAGATCACCCCGTCCACTTGTCTTTTTTGAGCTTCCTGAGTGAGTATATGCTGATAATTTTCCATCACTTGCACCACATTTTTTACTTTATGTTTGACATAAGCCGATAGCGACCAGTATTGATAACCGAACAATTTTCTTAAATTGTTATACCACCGATTTACAACCAACAGCGCTTCATAAACCTCGCCACCAATATATGCCAAGCTTTTATTGTGACAAACGATTGAATCAAACTCATCGCCATGCATGACTAAAAACTTACGTTTATCTTTTGTTTGATGAATAGCATTTAACTGAATTTCAATACCATTAAACATCACCCCCGCATGTTTTCTAAGCTGCTCATCATGGTTCCCCGGGATATAAATAACCCGAGTCCCTTGCTTTGCTTTATTGATAACTCGTTGCACAATCTCGCTGTGTAAAACAGGCCAATAAAAACCCGATTTAACATTCCAGCTCCACAGATCAATAATATCCCCAACTAAATACAGTGTGTCGCATTCAACATGATCTAAAAAATCACGTAAGTACTCAGCTTTACAGCCCTTTGTTCCTAGATGAACGTCTGAAATCCAAACAGTACGATAATAAAGAGTCATCAATTTTCCTCCAAATATGTCATGTGGAGAAAATAACAATACTTTATGACATTGGAATAACAACTATGTGAAAATTCTATGACATTAATATTTTCTGAATATTAAGAGGAAAATAAGTGGATATAGATTGAACATGCTCAAGCAAAATAACTAGGGTAAAATAACTAGGGTCAGGTACAAATTAAAGACAAGTTCATTTAGAGCTCTGCTCACCCTTAAATCCCTTTTAATTTGTACCTGACCTCGTTTAATCATTTGACAAAAAAAGGCTCCAAAAATTACAGTCCCGAGAAAACCATATTAACGAGGAAAAAGTACCGTCATCCTCTGATGAATGCCCAATTTTCTTCCCATTTTTAATTAACGAAAAATATCTTTATTAACAGCTTTAACCATGGCTGTTTTTGCAGCAATGAACCCCTTATCAACTTGCTCTTTTAAATTTTGGTCTAATGTTTGCATACCATCCTTTCGGCCTGTTTGAATAGCAGAATACATTTGGGCAACCTTGGCTTCCCTAATTAAGTTACGAATAGCTGGCGTTCCCACCATAATTTCATGGGCTGCAATTCGGCCACCACCAATTTTTTTAAGTAATGTTTGGGAAATAACGGCTTGCAATGATTCTGATAACATTGAGCGAATCATATCTTTTTCAGCAGCAGGAAAAACATCAATAATACGGTCAATTGTTTTTGCTGCGGAGGTGGTATGTAATGTGCCGAAAACCAAGTGCCCAGTTTCAGCTGCTGATAAAGCAAGACGAATAGTTTCTAAATCTCGCATCTCCCCCACCATAATAATATCAGGATCTTCCCTTAATGCTGAACGCAAGGCATTATTAAAGCTCTGAGTGTCCCTGTGTACTTCTCTTTGGTTAATTAAACACTTTTTACTTACATGCACGAATTCGATGGGGTCTTCAACGGTTAAGATGTGAGCATAATCATTAGCATTGATATGATTTACCATAGCTGCCAATGTTGTTGATTTACCTGATCCAGTAGGGCCGGTCACTAAAACCAAACCTCTGGGTTTTTTACATAGTTCCTCAAAAAATTTAGGTGCGTTTAAAGTTTCAAGACTTAGAACTTCAGATGGAATCGTTCTAAATACGGCGGCTGCTCCCCGTTCTTGATTAAAAGCATTGACACGAAAACGGGCAACCCCAGGTAAATCAAATGAAAAATCAGTTTCAAGAAATTCCTCATAATCCTTACGCTGTTTATCATTCATAATATCGTAAATTAAAGCATGAACTTCTTTATGATCTAAATCAGGAATGTTTATTCTACGAATATCCCCATCTACTCTGATCATGGGTGGAAGACCAGCAGAAAGATGTAAATCTGATGCTTTGTTTTTAACTGAAAATGTTAATAATTCAGCAATATCCATAATGGGCTCCACAATGATTAAGTAAAAATAAAAAAAGTTACTTAAACAATAGCGCATCTCTTTGTATTTTTAAAGGACTGAGGTTTAATAGATCTAATTCAATTTTAGTTATTCGAGTGATGAGTCAGATAAAACAGCAATTATCAAAAATAAAATCCCAGATTAGGCATGCAGAATATGCGGCTGGACGAAGTAAAGGTGATGTGCAGTTATTGGCTGTGAGCAAAACAAAGCCAGTGTCTGATATTGTCATGGCCTATCAAGCGGGGCAAAGAATATTTGGTGAAAGTTATTTGCAAGAAGCTTTACAAAAACAGCAAGCACTATCCGCTTTTGATATTACCTGGCATTTTATTGGGCCTATACAGTCCAATAAAACTAAAGCAATCGCTCAGCATTTTAGTTGGGTGCATAGTGTTGATCGCCTAAAAATTGCTAAGCGATTAAGTGAGCAACGCCCAGAACATTTACCTAAATTAAATATTTGCTTACAGGTCAATATTAGCCATGAAGAGACAAAATCAGGCGTTACACTAGAAGAGTTACCCGCTTTGATTGATGAAATTAGTCGATTACCTAATATTTGTTTGCGGGGTGTGATGGCTATTCCACAGGCTGAGACAGATTTTGAACAGCAATGCCTTCCTTATAGAGCGCTTTATCAAGCGATAAAAAAATTAAATGTAGGGGGTTTAGATACTTTTTCTTTTGGTATGTCTGGTGATTTAAAAGCAGCTATTAAAGAAGGATCAACGATGGTAAGAGTGGGAACGGCTTTGTTTGGTAAAAGGCAATGAGTGTAATGGTTAAGTTACACAGACAGATGTTCACACAAAGCTACAGAGGCATAAAGAAAAGAAATTGCTCTTTTCAGCGTCTTAATGGCTTTGTGTGAAAATTGAAAGAGGTATTATTCTTCAAGTTTAGAGAGTCTTTGTTCAAGGTTTTTAAATTTCTTAAATAACTCGGGTAATTTACTTAAAGCAGCCAATTCACGCCAAGCGACTTTTTTGTCTTTAGCTGGGCTTCCAAACATTTGAGAGCCTGGTTTTATATCGCCAGCCACACCACTTCTTGCCATAATAACGGCTTGTTGACCAATTGTTACGTGGTCGGCAACACCTGTGCTTCCTGCTAAGACAGCACCGTCTTCAATCGTACAAGAACCTGAAATACCTGATTGGCCACAAATAATGACATTTCTACCCACTGTATTGTTGTGGCCTAGTTGTACTAGATTATCAATTTTACTGCCTGTGCCAATCGTTGTTGATCCTAATGCACCTCTATCAATACAAGTATTAGCGCCAATTTCTACGTGATCAGCAATAACGACATTACCGACATGAGGAACCTTTACGTGTTGGTTATTACGATATTTATAGCCAAAACCATCAGCAGCAATGATGGCGCCTGAATGAATGGTGACATTATTACCAATGATGGTATTGTCATAAATAACGACATTAGGATAAATACGACAGCTTTTACCTATGGAAACATTACGACCGATATTAACACTGGCAAATATTTCAGTTTCATCACCAATACTGGAATGTATATCAATGGTAGAAAAGGCTCCAACATTAATATTTGTCCCTAATGAAACGGAATCAGCAATAGCAGCTTTTTTTGAAATTGAGCGATTTAACTTGGGAGTAGGGTGCAATGCACTGACTGCATTAAGAAAGCTTATTTCTGGGTCATCACACAGTAATAAAATAAGGTTTTCTGGCGCATCATCACTGGACAGGTCTCGAGAAATAAAACAAGCAGAAGCTTTGGTGTCTTTTAAATATTTGGTATATTTGGTGCTGCTTAATACCGTTACTTCGCCTTCAGAAGCCGTCATAATGTCAGCTGCTGATTTAATATTTAGCGTGATGTTGTCGCTTTGTATTTCAGCATCACAAAGTTGCGCAAGTTCCTGAAGGGTATGTGTCATATTATTTCCAAATTCCTATAATGTTTGTAAAGTCATCAGTCCATGGCTTCATATCAAAATATAATGGCAATTTTTGCCAGTTCCCTAGGCGACTTTGGCTTAGAGGTGTAAGCATTTCAGCATTTTTAGCCATAATAACCCAGTCTGTTGCAACCACAAGCGGCTTATCAGTAAGTGGCTTAAATTCTTGAATTAAAGCTGATAGTTTTAAATGGCTAACATGGTCTGAAATAACCTTTTTTAAAGCTAAATGACGATTTGTAATATGAAAAGCTAACAGACCATTGGGTTTAAGCTTAGCAAAATATAGCTGGATTGCTTCTCTTGTTAATAAATGAGTGGGTACTGAATCGGAACTAAAGGCATCCATAATTAACAAATCAAATTTTTGATCAGCTTCAGCCTTTAATGATAGACGAGCATCACCCACTTTGAATGTTGAATTTTTACCGCAACGCTCTAAATAAGTAAAATATTTAGGGTTCTTGGCAATTTCAATCACTAAAGGATCAATTTCATATTGAGTCCAGTGTTGTTGGGGCTTGGCATAACAAGCTAAAGCGCCTGCACCCAAACCTACAGTACCAATTTCCCAGTTGTTACTTTGATCGTCATAGACATTAAAAAATTGCCCCATCGGTCCTGGGCGACTGTAATATGTTAGTGGGGTGGTTTGTAAGTGTGTTGCAAGGCGCTGTGCCCCATGTTTAGTAGTACCATGAAATAACTCATGATATTTTTCAGGGCGATTGTTTTCATCTATCAACACACTTTCCCGTACTGAAAACACGCCAAAAAAGCTACGTTCTTGAAAGATAGTATTGGATATTAAAGTTTGTATGCCTAAGGTGAAGAATATAATTACGCCACTTAATAAGGCCAAACTGACAGGGCGCGAACGAAAGGTATAGCTCAAACCTGCTAATAAAATTAATGCATTGGTTGCACTGTAAATCAGCGTTTGAGATAAGTTATCATTTAGAAAATAAACACTTAATCCAATAACTAAAAGTGCTAATGGAAAAGCCAGTTGTAAGCTTATCTTTTGCGAGTGAAGACCTGGGCGTAAAAGCAAGGCCGCAATAATCATAATAGGGTATTCATAAACCGCATTAAAAATAAAGGGCGCTACAAAGGTATTAAACATGCCACCTAACATGCCCGCAAAAGACATGATCAAGTAAAAGCTGGTTAAATGTTGAGTATGAGGGCGATTTTTGGCTAGCTCTCCATGACAAACCATGACTGCTAGGAAAAAGGCCACAAGATGTAAAATTAAGTTTAACCAGTAAGGTAGAGCTGCTGGGTCAACAAATGCGTAGGCGATAAAGGGTAATAAAATAACAGGTTGCAAAGAGACCATTGCAGGATGGATTTTATCTGCCCATTTAGAAAAAACCAGAATAAAGGTTAATAAATAGAGTGTTAAAGGGATTATCCATAACAACGGTGCAGATGCAATATCTGTACTGATAAAGTTAGTCAACCCTAGTAATAAACTAG
>Ga0209826_1000405_pt1 | contig 31699 bp, 30 predicted proteins | sample GOMGulsemesocosm_5_FD_184637 | JGI IMG/M metagenome (GOLD analysis project Ga0209826, IMG submission 184637) | Methane-oxidizing microbial communities from mesocosms in the Gulf of Mexico - GOM15C Gulf of Mexico (SPAdes) (version 2) | ecosystem: Environmental > Aquatic > Marine > Cold seeps... | reverse complement strand
TTGATTTATTTCGGAAATGAACTCTAAAAACTCGGGGGCTTTCATGACTCTCTCCTGCAATTAGGTGCACTAAATTAACTTATACGCCTTTGGTAAATAAAATTCCACACTTAACGGTGACATAGCCTAAAAAATTGATCCGTTAAATGAAAGTAAAGTTGCACGTAATATCATGAATGTTATATTATAACATTTCAGTATTTGCTTTGGAGTGGTTTTTCAGTATGTCCTGCAGACAGTTTTCCCTATTATTTATTATCAGTGTTTCTAGTTCTTTGATGGCTGAAGAGGTGCAAGAATTAGAGCCTGTAATTGTTTCAGCGCCTTTGCATAAAAAGGCATCGGAAACGGTACATCCCGTTAATATTTTAGAAGGTGACGATTTAGCACTTAAACAAGCGACGACTATTGGCGAGACTCTAAAGCAAGAGTTAGGCATAAACAGTATGTCTTTTGGTTCCAGCGTGGGCCAGCCGGTGATCCGTGGGCAAGTAGGTAATCGCGTGTTGGTACTGCAAAATGGTTTGGGTAGCCTTGATGTTTCAGGTGTTAGTCCTGATCATGCGAACAGTACCGAAGCTTTATTGGCAGAGCGAATTGAAGTATTGCGCGGGCCGGCGAGTTTGTTATATGGAAGTGGCGCGATAGGCGGTATTGTGAATGTTATCGATAACCGCATCCCGTTATATATGCCTGAAGTGCTAAGCACTACCTTTGAACAGCGTTATAACTCAGTATCAAATCAGTGGAGCAGTGCCTTAAAGCACGATGGTGGTTTGGACAAAGTTGCTTGGCATGTGGATGGTTTTTTTCGTGATAATGATAATTATAATGTACCTACTGAGTCGAATGGTTTGGGTTACGTGCCCAATACCGATGCGCAGAGCTGGAGTGGCACGATAGGGGGCTCTTGGATTGATGATTGGGGCATGGTCGGTTTTTCCTATAACCATTTAGATAACAATTACGGTGTGCCGCCCGTTGATGAGTTGGTACGTATTGATTTACAGCAAAATCGCTATGATTTAAAAGCTGAGCTGTATGAACCGTTTACTTGGGTAGAAACCATAAAACTACGTTTTGCCTATAACGATTATCAGCATGTCGAATTAGAAGATGGCATCACGGTAGGGACGCAATTTGATAACCAGGGCATTGAAGGGCGTGCGGAATTAGTACATAAGTCTTTAGGCTTCATCGATCATGGAGTTTTTGGTTTTCAGGTACAGAGTAGAGATATTGAAGCAATAGGCGAAGAGGCATTTATACCGCCATCTTCGGTACAAAATTATGCAGGTTTTATTGTTGAAGATATACATGCAGGCGCAGTGACTTATGAGCTAGGCTTACGAGTTGAGCACCAACAGGTTGATGCTGAAGGTTTTACCAGCAAGCAGCATACGCCGGTAAGTGCATCGCTATCTGCTTTGTGGCATGTGACTGATGATGTGTTTATGAGTTTAGCATTCACTCATGCGCAACGTGCACCAGATGTACAAGAGTTGTTTTCTGATGGGGTGCATTTTGCCGCGCAAAGTTATGAGTTAGGTGATGAAAACTTGGGGCTGGAGACCTCTTATAATTTAGAGTTTAGTTTTAAAACTGATTTTGACTGGGTTAGTACCGAACTCAATGTATTTCATAATTGGAGCAATAATTATATTATCCAAAATAATACTGGTGAATGGTTTGATATGAATAACGAGGCTTTTGTTTCAGATTGTGCACTTGAAGCAGAATGTTTACCTGTTTATCAAGCAATGCAACAGGACGCGCGTTTTTATGGTTTTGAAGCGCAAGTAGCTTTTCCGGTTTGGGAAGGGGAGAATAATCAGTTCGACATGACTTTATTTAGTGATTTTGTACGCGGTGAATTAAGTGGCGGTGGTAATGTGCCTCGTATGCCACCATTGCGTTATGGTTTTCAGCTGGATTATACTGGTTATGATGCTTTTGCTGCTGGGTTGCGTTTAACGCGGGCTGAGGCGCAAACGCATGCGGGTGAAAATGAGTCTAGTACGCCAGGTTATTTATTATTAGATATGAATATTAATTACAGTGTGCGCTTTACGGATCAGGTGGATGCTTTATTTTTTGTTAAAGCGAATAACTTACTTAATGAAACTATTCGTAATTCTACTTCATTTTTGAAAGAGGTGGCGCCAGAGCCAGGGCGTGGCGCAGAAGTCGGCATCAGAGTGAGCTTTTAATATGTCAGAGATTATCGATAGCAAAACAGTACAGCATCCACATAATCATAAAGGTTGTATGCAGCATGCTCTGCAAGCAGCAGAACATATTTGCACCCAAAAAGGCGTGCGTCTGACCGCCATTAGAAAACGTGTGCTGGAGCTAATTTGCACCAGCCATAAAGCTATTGGTGCGTATGAACTATTAGACCTGTTTAAGTTAGAAGATCCCAAAGCAAAACCAGTGACTATTTACCGTGCTTTGGATTTTTTAATGGAAGCTGGGTTGGTGCATAAAATAGAATCACTGAATGCATTTATCGGCTGTTTACAAGCAGAAAAGCAGCATAAGTCAGTGATCTTGATTTGTGATAACTGTAAAAATGCTTATGAGATGGATGCAACGGCGGTATATGAAAGCTTATTTGCTTTAAGTGAGTCCATGCAGTTTAAACCGCAGTGTCTAACATTAGAACTGCATGGTTTATGTGCCAGTTGCAGCTAAAAAATGCATTGGGTAAGTTGAAAATCAACATCTTCAGTTACTTGTTTGGGACGTGCTGTCCCTGATGCTGCTAGCATGAAGCGAGCAGTAAAGCGATGTCTGCCGCCACTGATTTCGACAAAATAAGGGGCAGACCGTAACAGTTTGATAGTGATTATTTGATACGGTAGTAAGGGCTCTAAATTAAATTGATAAAAGCCCTTTTCGGCCGTGTTACTGCTGGTTTCACCGCTTAAACGAATGAAATTCAAAATCAGCTCGATAGCCCTGCGAATGGTTGCAAATTGACTAATCCACAATTTTAAATCCTGCTCTTGCTGTTCTATATTTTGCTCTAGCCAAAAATGGTAAGAGGGCAGGTCAAATGAACAGGTGCCACCGGGAATGCTACTGCGCTGAGTGATGGTTTTGAATAAATCGCTTTCCATACTGGAAAGGTCTATTTTGCCACTGGTTGCGTAGAGGACTTTGCTGGTAGAATTTAATTCATTGATGATTTGGCGTAGTCTTTTTGTATCTACGCCTTCATGTGCTGACAGTTGGTTTAATCTATTGGAATGGCGCTCTAGTTCTTTAAGGGTTTCTGCCTTCAAATCGTGGCGCGTAAAAATTTGTAAAATATCGACTAGCGTACTTACAGTCGTTCGTTTGTCCCAAATGCTTGTACCCGCGAAGAAATGATCGAGCTGTAAAAACAGTTGCTCTAGGCGAATGAAGACACGGATGCGTTCATTAAGAGGGAATTCATAGCTAATATATTCTGTAGTCACTGTGCTTGTTGTAGAAATTGCTCGTGTAAGTGTTTGACTTGTTGGCTTAGCTTTAGCTGCTCTTGGCTGTTGTCAATAATGCTGTCTGCTTGTGCTAAACGCTCGCTTCGACTTACTTGGTTGTGAATAATTGCGGTAATTTGTGCCGCACTGAGTTTATCACGTAATTTTACCCGATTAATCTGTACTTCCATAGGGCAGTCAATAACTAAGATATGATCGACAAACGATTGCATCTTGGTTTCTAGTAAAAGCGGAATAGCGAGTATGGCATAAGGTGTAGTCAATTCACTAAGTTGCTGATCTATTTCTGCATAAATAAGAGGGTGCATAATATCTTCAAGCAGAGACTTTTTCTCAGTATCATTGAAAATAGTCCCCCTGAGTTTACTACGATCTAAGTTACCATCTGGCAAAATATACGCTTCACCGAATTGCTGGCTGATTTGTGTGAGTGCCACCCCACCTGGGATGACAAGTGCATGAGCAATTTCATCAGCATCAATCACAGGTACGGAAAGTTGTTTAAATAAATTGGATACCGTTGTTTTACCACAGCCTATCCCGCCAGTTAGTCCTACTTTATACATACTGACTTATAAGCCTACACTGTTTAGGTAAAGGGTATTTAGTTGGTCGCCCCACAATAATGCTATCCAACCTGCAATGGCGAGATAAGGGCCAAAAGGAATAGGAATGTTTTTATCGCGGCCGAGCACTATAATCATAGAAACGCCGATAATCGCACCGACTAAAGATGATAACAGGATAATTAGCGGTAGATACTGCCAGCCTAGCCAAGCACCAAACAAGGCGAGTAGTTTAAAATCACCATATCCCATGCCTTCTTTGCCTGTTAGCAGTTTAAATAATTGGTAAATAGTCCATAAAACCATATAGCCTGCAATCGCACCAACAATACTGGAAACAGGATCACTGAAGATATTAAATAAACTTAATAATAAGCCTAGCCATAATACTGGCAGAGTTATATTGTCCGGTAATAATTGATGGTCAAAATCAATACCGCTAAGAGCGACAAGCGTCCACGTTAGGATCAAAGCAAACAAGGTTTCAATTTGCCCGCCTAGTTGATAAGCAACAACGACGGATAACAACCCTGTTAATGCTTCAATAAACGGGTAACGTGCAGAAATAGGCGACGCGCAATTAGCACACTTACCTCGCAAAAATAAATAACTAAAGACAGGGATATTTTGATAAGCCTTGATACCTGATTTACATTTAGGGCAGTGTGAAGCGGGCAGGGATAAATTAAATGCTTCGGTAGGTACATCAATGGGCAATTCCAGAAATTCCTGGCATTCTTGCTTCCAGCCTCGTTGCATCATCACTGGTAGGCGATAAATAACAACATTGAGAAAACTACCGACTAATAACCCTAATACTCCAGCAACTAAACTGAGGAGAACGGGGGAATCTAAAATAATGGAATAAGGGGGCATAGAGGAGAAAATATATGAGTAAATATGAGTGTTATGTGAAAATGTAACGATAAGTAAAGTTATTTTGGAGACTTTTATTTTTCTTAATAAATTGAAAAAAAGTAAGGGGATTTTAGTTTTACCCAGCCGCACCGGTAAAGAGTTGTTCTAAGATGTTGACACCCACCCTCAGATCAGTGACTTCGGTACTTTTAGTCGTTTTTATTTTTTTTTCAACATAATGAGAGTTAATTCCTCTTTTTTCAGACAACTGAGTTTTTGTCAACACTCGTTGTAAGGCTATGAGTGGAACCAGCAAGGTTTATCATACAGACACAATGAAAAATGATTCCCCACTTAATAGTTATCTAATATAGAGGGCTTAAGGCTAACGTATTTCAAAACTTTATATTTTAATAATAAATCTATTATAGACTAACAATCCTCTTTATGTGAATCGGCTGGATATAAAGAGTACTCTATTTTATTTTTCTAAAGTGAAGTCAGCTCAAAATCAGGGGTGATACCAAAGAGAGGAATGTCTTTCAGTATTTTCCAATTAACAAATGAGTCTGAACAGTGCATCTAGTCCACCCCTAAAATAAGAATTTTTTCTGTTCATTTATTTGTTTAAATAGTTACTCTTTAGCGAGGTTCATTTGGACAGCTGCTTTATTGTCACTCATCTTGTAAGCCTCTTTATCAAACAGCTCAAAAGATAGCGTATCTTTTAGGTGATCTTCACTCTGATTCAGTGAATTTAGCTTTTCATATGGCATCATCATTTTATCATAGTGATATTGTTTTCTTTCTTTTCCCTACGCTAAAAATCATGGGAACGGGGCTTAGCAAAGTGATGAATTTTAGTCCGCAGTAGGCGACAGGGTTGTCGCCAATCCGAAGTGCACTGCGGTAGGGAGACAAGTAGTTATCCTGGTAGCCGTCAAGCCATTGAGGTAGCTTTAACGTAGAGGATTTTGTGCGTTGTGAAGTGAGCGCAGTTCGTACTGGGGCTTATATGATGCGCTCCGCATGTGAATGAATATTTGGCGATAGGAGTCCCAAGTATTTCATGAGGTAGGGTGGCGCGCCAGCCTTTTTACCTGACAGGCTAAAGGCAAGCGCTTGTGATCTATTCAAAAACGACTGTAATTCTTCCGTATTTTTTAGTGCGTTAAGATTCATGATGACTTTCATCCCTTCATCATGAACAAATTATCTGGTTTTGTCAGTTTAGACTTATTTTATATTAGAAATACGAGGCTACTTTCAGACTCATTTCGTATTGGAGAAGGCTGCGATCGACTTTTGTGACAGGAGCCCCAAAACCATCATAAAGTTCGCGGTGGCGCGTCTATCCTTTCACTTTACTGTTATAGTCAGGATTAGGGAAAAAATTAAGGATGAATACTAATGCGAACAACGAATAACGAGTCACTGCTGAAAACTTTTCTAAATACCTTCCAAATAAGCTACTTAACTCTTTTCACTATTGTTTTTCTATTGTTTTTAGTCTCCCCATTATCAGCTGGAGCCCTTGATTCTCCAGGAGCGGTAACAGACCCTGCCAGCGCCATGTACACGGTAAATGGTATCTATAATCGACTCGATTCAGGGGCAGCCGGCATAAAACGAACCACTATTTTTACCGAGCCCAGTGCGGGTCCCGGTGCGACAGGACATGATCTTAATGAGGTGATGGCAAAAGCGCCGATAGTGGACGATATCGATGGGGCGAGCGCGACTGAAGTGACGACCGGAAAAAAATACTGGGGTCTAACCAGCGGTAATTGGGGCTTACAAACTGGAACCGGCGGTGTGATAGCTAGCGGTAACGCAGTAGATGCCGATGTATTAATAGGAAAGACTTATTCCAATAATCTGGGAAACAACATTGGCACCATGACCAATGTGGGCGCGCAAAATATTACCCCCGGAACTGCAGCACAAACAATCACACAGGGCTACCATGACGGCACAGGGCAAGTATCTGGTGACAGCGATTTAGTGACTGCAAACATCAAATCAGGCATCACTATTTTTGGTGTAGCGGGAAAAACGGAAGTGGTCGACACCACAAGCGGAGATGCGGTGGCAGCAGACCTGCTCAGCGGCAAAAAAGCCTGGGTGGACGGCAGTGAAATTACCGGCACGGCCACGCTCGTCTTGTTTCCGGCAGTCGTGCCGAAAACCGGCGTAATCCTCTGCTTTGATACAGCAGGCAATCCAATCCCTTGTGCCGGCACCGGCCAGGACGGCGACCTACAAAGAGGCGTTGCCCAAGCCTCGCCCCGATTTACAACCAGTAACGGCACGGTCACTGACAACAGCACCGGCCTGATCTGGCTGGAAAATGCCAACTGTAGTGGATTCCGAGATTGGGCTACTGCCTTGAGCGATGTGGGCTCCCTGAACAGCGTAGGCACCATGAACGGCAATATCTGCGGAGATACCTCCAATGCCGGTTCCCATCAGACCGACTGGCGCTTGCCCAATATTAAGGAACTACTAAGCCTGCTTGATTACCAGAATGAATTACCGGCCTTGCCGACAGGCCACCCGTTTAATCCAGTGCAGGCCAATGGTATGTACTGGTCCTCTACTTCCCATACGTTCTTCAATAATGAGGCCTTTACCGTCAGTTTGGACTCTGGCCAGAGTTTCACCAGCATCAAGACTAACGCCTTCAATTCTGTGTGGCCGGTGCGAAGCGGATTATAGTTTGGGTTGGGTAAACGGCGGTTGGTAAAATACAGGAAAAAAAATGAATAAACGATTGTCAATAAAACTCGTTAAATGGAAAAAATACTTTTATCCTCTGGCTGCCCTGTTGTTCGCAGCTCTCAGCCCACCGCTCGCCGCTGACGATATCTCTAATGCTGACAAATACGCCTGGTCGGAAAATGCCGGCTGGTTCAATTTCAGATCGACGCATGAGCCGGTAACAGTCCATGACGATCATTTGGAAGGGTATGTCTGGGCGGAGAATGTCGGCTGGATTCGGTTGGGTACGTTTGTGGGCGGCGGCAGCCATACTTATACCAATACCTCAGCCACGACTTACGGCGTCAATAATGACGGCTCAGGCAATTTGTCCGGTTACGGCTGGGGAGAGAATATCGGCTGGGTCAATTTCAACCCGTCAAACAGCCAGATAAGCATAGATGCCGGGACGGGAGATTTTAGCGGATTTGCCTGGGCGGAAAATATAGGTTGGATTCATTTTCAAAACAGCTCGCCAATTTATAAAGTCCAGCGGGTTATACCCCCCGGCGGCCCTGGTGGAGGGAATAATATTCAGCCAATACCCACGCTATCGTTTTGGGCTTTGTTAATTCTGGCTGCTCTGCTGGTGCTGCAAGGTGGGCGATTGGCACCGGAAAGACTGGCACGCCATCCTACCTCATGAAATACTTGGGACTCCTGTCGCCAAATATTCATTCACATACAGAGCGAATCATATAAGCCCCAGTACGCCCAGAGTTCACTTCACAACGCACAAAAGCCGCTACGTTAAAGCTACCTCAATGGCTTGACGGCTATCGGGGTAACTACTTGCCTCCCTCGCGCACTGCTACCGCAGTGCATCTCGGATTGGCGACAACCCTGTCGCCTACTGCGGACTAAAAATCATCACTTCGCTAAGCTCCGTTTCCATGATTTTCAGCGGAGGAAGAAGGCGCCGATGACTTCCCCAACGGGAATATATCAGATAAATTGGGTCAGAATCAAAACCACTGTGGTTTGGAGGGTTGGGTGTGTTTCGGATATCCGTAATCAATTCGGTTCTAGGTTCGTTGGAAAATAGGGTAATGGGTCGAACGTGTCGTTTTCTTTATAATTAGGGTTTATAACATGTTATCAAAAGGTTCACTGCGCACAGTGTGACTGCACTAAAATAATAAAGCCTGGCAAAAGTGCCGCAGGCCACGCAGCGTTATTTATGCCAAAACATAGAATGTAAAACCCAAATCTTTATGCAGAGTTATCGCTATAAAGCTTGCGAGCTAGGTATCGCGGAAAAATAGTCGAAATGGTGATTAATTCAAGTGGTGTTTGGGATACTGCGCGAGTGCTTAAAATCAATAAAAATACAGTTATCAATACGTTAAAAAAGGCTGATAATCTCTTTCAAGTGAACCCAAACTTTCAAACTCCAGCATCTGATACACAAATTTTTGTGCCTGAGGCGAGGCTAAAACAGGTGAACAGTGGTCATTTGTCGAAAAAAGTCGAACTAACGCTGGACTTGGTATGTGGTTGATCATTCAATAAATACTATTCTTTCCTATGTGTTTGGTAAGCGTAAGGATGTTGTTTTTAGGGAGTTAAAAGCGTTAAAATTGATCGCTATTACACGGGGAACTGGGGAGCCTATGAATGCATATTGACGTAGACAGGTACGAAGTAGGTAAACGTAACACTCAAAAAAAGAGCGTAAAAATTTGAATTTTAGAGCGTGGGTTAAGCGTTTAACACGTAAAACTATTTGCTTTTCAACATCTGAAGAAATGCATGATATTACGATTGGTTTATTGATTAATAAAGTTGGATTTTGCCTAGATATTTATGCGTAACTACAGATTCGACCCACTATCGATTTAAGAAATAAAGTGTTGATTTAAGCAGTTAAGAAAGGTATCCCTAATGTTATTTGGAGTAACAAACTATGCCTATAGATCCTATTACTGCCAGTATCTCCTTATTGTTAGGGGTGGTACTTGGTTTTTTTGTCAGTCGTTCAAAAGCTACTGCGACATTAACTAAACAAGAGGTTTTAATTGAACAGCAACTTGCTAAGTTAGAACAACTTGGTAGAGAACACAGTGAGACTGAATCTAAGTTAAAAGAATCAGCTGCGCAGGTTTACGCTCAAGTGACAAGTATAGCCGTTTTAGAAGAGAAAAATGAAGCCTTAGCGGATGATTTTGAAGGGGCAAAAGAATTACTTTCATTGGAGCAGGGTAAAGTTAATGATTTACAAGGTAAGTTAACTAAAATAAACGAAGACCTTTCTGCGGCCAAGGCTAATTTACAATCAGGAATTAGTACAGAGAAAGAGCGTCAAGAAAGGATTCAGAAATTAGAATCCGAATTAAGCGAACAGAAAATTAAAGTGATTACTGTAGAGACTGAGCGCAATAAATTATCAAAAGACTTAGCGACTCAAGAAACAACTCTTGATGAAAAAGAAAAGTATTTTAAGGTGCAGTTAGCTCAAATAGATGAGCAAAAAGGCATCATGAAAACGGAATTTAAGAATTTAGCGAATGAAATTTTTGAGGCAAAAGGAACTGCTTTTAATGAGTTAAATAAAAAATCACTCGATACAATGCTTAGCCCTTTTAAACTTCAAATAGATGAGTTCAAAGGAAGAGTTGAAAATTTACATCAAGAAGGGACAAAACAACAAACTGAAATGAAAACGGAGCTTAAGCATCTTCAGGAAATGCATCAAAAGATGACGAAAGAAGCGCATAATTTAGCAACGGCTTTACAGGGGCAAAGAAAAGTTCAGGGAAATTGGGGCGAATTAATACTAGAAAATGTATTGGACCGCTCTGGGCTTATGTTGGGTAAAGATTATAAGCGTGAAGATAGCTTTAATTATGAAGAAGGAAATAGAGGGCGACCTGATGCCGTTGTTTATTTACCACAGGATAAACACCTAATTATTGATGCAAAAGTATCATTAAGCGCCTATACACGCTATATTAATAGTGAAGATAAGTTAGAGCGAGAGCAAGCAATTAAAGAGCATGTGAAAGCTTTTTCTGACAGAATTCAAGAATTATCTGATAGAAAATACCATAAGCTCAATGGGGTCAATTCACCAGAAATGGTTTTTATGTTTGTTCCAATTGAGTCTGCCTTTGTTGAAGCAATGAAAGCAGATGAATCAATATTTCAGAAGGCTATTGAGAAAAATGTATTAGTCGCTACGCCTACTACGTTGCTCACCAGTTTAAATATTGTGCGCCAACTTTGGCATTATGAAGATCAAAATAAACATACGGCAGAATTAGTAAAAAAAGCAGAGGGTGTTTATAAAAAATTAAAAACATTTTTAAGCAGTTTTGAGGGAATAAAAAAAGGCTTAGATAACGCCCAAGATTCTTACACTAAAGCGGAGGGGCAGTTAGTTAGCGGTAAGGGAAATTTAGTTAAGCAGGTTAATGAGTTTAAAGAATTAGCGCCTACGATTAAAGACCAATTGCCGCAGTATTTTGTTGAAAAGGCTGAGTTAGAGCTAAACCCGAAAGTAGCTGGGGAGTCGTACTAAAGCAATACCTTCTCCAAAAATCAAACCGCATTAGATATTTAGTGTGTTCCACATGATTCCGCGTATTGTCCTTTTGGCAAGGTACGGCGGCCAATGTTAATAACCTCGATTTCATCAAATTGAAACAAAAAAGGCCGTCTTATTTTGACGGCCTTTACAATCTATTGTTTTTAAATCAATTATTTGATTTGTTTATGAATATTTCTTTTGAAACGAAAAAAGAAGGGAAACTGGTTTTAACCCACTGCCGCACCGAGCTTGAATATAGGTAAGTACATCGCTACGATTAACCCGCCGACCAATACACCTAAAATAGCCATGATGAAAGGCTCCATTAGGCTGCTTAAGTTGTCTACGAGGTTGTCAACTTCTTCCTCATAAAAATCAGCTACTTTGTCTAACATTTTGTCGATAGAGCCTGACTCTTCACCAATAGCCAGCATTTGTACTACCATATGTGGGAATAGCTTGGTTTGGAGCATTGAGTATTGCATGCTTTGCCCTGTAGAGACATCTTCTCGCATTTGCATCACGGCATTGTAATACACGATATTACCTGTAGCGCCAGCTACGGACTCTAATGCATCAACTAAAGGTACACCCGCGGCAGACATGGTAGATAATGTTCTGGCAAAGCGGGCAATGGCTGATTTATGTAAAATCATACCAACAATTGGTAGTTTAAGCATAGTTCGGTCGAGAAAGTAGTTAAACTTTTTAGATCGCTTTTTAAAATAACCGAAGGTATAAACTGCGGCGACAATAGTGCCAACAACATAGTACCAATAGGCAACCATCCAATCTGATAAGCCCATAACCCATAATGTGAAACTGGGTAAGTCGGCGCCAAAGCTATCGAATAAGTCTTTAAATACAGGGACAACGAAGATCAGTAAAATAGCAGTAACAATAAAAGCGACAACGACTACGGCGATAGGGTAGGTTAAAGCTTTTTTTACTTTGGCTTTAATCGATTCAGATTTTTCTTTATAAGTAGCAATTTTATCTAGTAAGCCTTCTAGTACCCCGGCTTGCTCACCAGCGTCAACAAGATTACAAAATAATTCATCAAAATAAATAGGGCGCTTACTTAAGGCCTGAGCTAGTGTGTCACCCCCTTCAATATCAGATTTTATCGCGAGTAGCATTTCTGACATAGCTGGGTTATCGTGACCTTTTCCTACAATATCAAAAGATTGCACCAAAGGAACACCTGACTCGAGCATGGTAGCAAGTTGCCGAGCAAAGATGGCAATGTCTTTTGTGGTGATTTGCGCTTTGGCTTTGGAAAATAGAGGCTTAGGTTTTTTTCTAACAGAAATAACTCGTATACTTTGCCGGCGTAATTCAGCGCGCGCAACAGCTTCACTAATGGTCGCTATTTCACCATTAATAACTTTGCCATTTTTGTCTTTGCCTTTCCAGATAAAGTCTATTTGTTCTTTGCTTTCGGCCATAATTATTCCCTTGTTACTCGGTCAATTTCTTCCAAAGAGGTAATACCTTGCTTGATCTTTATTAAACCAGATCTTCTTAAATCATTTACGCCATCTGTTTTTGCTTGTTCGCCAAGTTGCATAGCATTACAGCCTTCTAAAATACGCGCACGCATTGCTTCTGTAATAGGCATAACTTGATAAATCCCGACTCGACCTTTATAGCCATCATTGCAGTTATCACAACCGACGGCTTTAAATACGGTGAATGTGCCTAACTCTTCTTTTTGAAAGCCGGCTTCTAGTAGGATTTTTTCGGGATATTCTGAATCTGTTTTGCAATGTTCACACAAGCGCCTTGCTAATCGCTGCGCCATGATAAGGAGTACCGAAGACACGATATTAAAGGCAGGAATCCCCATTTGTAATAGGCGATTCAATGTTTGCGGGGCATCGTTGGTATGTAGTGTGGATAATACCATATGACCTGTTTGTGCTGCTTTTACGGAAATTTCTGCGGTTTCAAGGTCACGAATCTCCCCGACCATGATGATGTCAGGATCTTGCCGTAAAAAGGCGCGTAATGCCGTGGCAAAAGTCAGCCCCGCTTTCACATTCATATTCACCTGATTAATACCTTCTACCGTGATCTCGACTGGATCTTCTGCTGTAGAAATATTGCGCTCTACGGTGTTAAGAATGTTCAGGCCGGTATAAAGTGAAACGGTTTTACCGCTACCAGTAGGGCCGGTTACCAGAATCATACCGTAGGGTTTTTGAATGGCATCAAGGAACAGTTTTTGTTGCTCAGGTTCAAACCCGAGCTTTTCAATGCCCAGTTGTGCACTGGTTGGATCTAAAATACGCAATACTACTTTTTCACCGAATAGTGTTGGGCAGGTGTTGACACGAAAGTCGATCGCTTTATTGCGAGAAAGCGTCATTTTAATACGACCATCTTGCGGTACTCGGCGTTCAGCAATATCCATTTTGGACATGACTTTAATGCGCGAAACAATGCGGTTGGCAATATTGGATGGCGGGCTAGCCACTTCAGATAACATGCCATCACTTCTAAAGCGGATACGGAAGGTTTTTTCGTAAGGTTCTAAATGAATATCAGATGCACCTTTTTTAATGGCATCTAATAAAATCTTATTTACAAAGCGTACGATAGGAGCATCATCAATATCGCTGTTAGCCGTATCATCTTTAGATTCTTCATCACCTGCTGATAATTCAATATTATCTAAGTCTGAATCCAATAAGTCTGTCATGGATGTATCGGCGGCTTCTAAGAACGAATCAATAGCAGCTACTAACTTATCTTCCTCGACTAAAATAGTCTCGGTGTTTAAGCGAGTATGAAACTTAATATCGTCTAAAGCTTGGAAGTTTGTTGGGTCAGATAAGGCGATAAAGAGACGATTGCCTCTTTTAAAAAGAGGTAAAGCATGGTGCTTGTGAATTAATTTCTCGCTGACTAAACCTGACGGTAAAATCGACTTATCTACAGCGGATAAGTCAAAAAAAGGCAGGCCAAATTCAGTGGCAGCATGAGTGGCAATAGTTGTAGCACTAATATGTTTATTATTTACTAAGTAACTAATCAGTGGGGTTTTGCTTTTTTTTGCTGCGTCGCTATGGGCTTGCGCATCGGCTTCAGTCAGCAGGCCTTCTTTTATAATGCATTTTAGTAGGCCACTAAATTGCATATCTGATGAACTTGCTACCATAAATTATTGATTTTTTATTAGCTGTGTAAATAAATATAGATGAAACTGGGCTGTTAGCCAAGTAATTCATGCATAATTAATTAAGTAAATTAATGATAAAGCTACGTATCGATGCTGGCTCAAAGGGTTTATCTAAAATAGCCGAGACCCCAGCATGTTGGATAGCAGCTAAACGCTGACTGTCTTGCTCGCTGGTAATCATGATAATGGGGATGGTTTTTTGTTCACTTTGCCCGCGTATAAATGAGGTTAGCTGTAAACCGTCGATATCAGGCATATTATAGTCGGTAATAATTAAGTCAAAATAGCATTCTTGCAGTAGAGGAATGGCTTCACTGCCATCATTTACCTGGGTAATGTTCTCAATGCCAATATCATTAAGGATTTTGCTAATGTATTTTAGAGCAAGAGGACTATCGTCAACCAGTAGCACGGCAACATCTTCAATATCGAGATGGCTTAATGCTATTTTTTCAGGGTTGAGGAAATCAACGGTAGCTGATAAAGCAATCTGTAATTCTTCTGCGGTAAAGGGTTTAGGTAAAATTGCGATCGCACCCGCTTGGCGGATTGGCTCTAAACTAGATAAGTTGGTTTCGCTAGAAATAAGCATGAAAGCCATATCGTACTCATCATCTTCACGTAATTTATAAACCAGTTCGCTGCCTGTCATATCGGGCAAATACATGGCACTAATAATTAAATCTGGCTGCGCTTCACCTAGGTTAGAAAATAACTCTGCACCTGAGTTACAGCAGGTAATTTCATTAATTCCCGACTGTAGCAGGTAGTTTTTAATAATATGTTGTTGGGTTGTTGATGGTTCAACAAGGCAAACACGCAAATTGGAATATTGTGTAGTCATTTGTTTATACGGTATAGGTTTAGACCTAATGTCGCCTGTTGGGCAAAATGTTTGGCAGTGTTGAAATCATCTTGAGTCAGAGCGTTATGGCTTATGGCTCGGTCAGAGTAAATGAGCCCAATAAATTTATTTTCGGTGTACAAGGGGAGTAGAAAGCATTCAATATTGCTTAGTGTATTAATAATATGCGGCGTGTAATAGGCTTTATACTCAGTGGGGGTTGCCCATAAAGCTTGATTTGATTGGCTAGCATAATAAAATAAATTGGGGGGATTAGAGGATAAGGTAAATGATATTTTTTGATCAATATCTTCTTTATTCCAGCCAAATGAAAATTTTTCATTAAGTTTATCTTTGCTTGGTGTTGCTAGCATAAAGCAGCTTCTGTCCATACTTAGGCTGCGATGAATTCCTTCTACCACTGTTTCAAATAATAAATTTAGCTCAATTTTATCGCAGAGTAAATTACTAATATCTTGTAATATCTGAAATTGTAGCTGTTTTTTGTTAATTGTTGGCACAGGTTCTTTTGAGCTTTCTAATGCGCTATTTTCCTTGCGATGAACGTTTTTTTGGATAAAATTAGAAGCGTCATAAGCGCCAAATTGTTGGGCAATGTTAACGGCTATTGTGGTGTTTTTTTGCAATGTTTCTTTTAACGTTTTAATTGGCAATGAGCTGATTTTTGTTAGCTCAATTAGGCACTGATTCATGCCCTTTGATTCCCAACCTTGTTTGCTTGTCAGGCTGATTTCATGACTTAGCGTAACTAATTTAGTCCTGTCATTGCTGATATTATTGATCGACTCTTTTATTAGTCCACTTAACTGAAATGACCGGCAGAGTTCAATGCTCAGGCTGCTCAAGTGAAAACCGAGTACCTCGCGTTCTGCTTCTTTTGTTGTTTTTCCTGCTTGTATTAGGGCTAATATTGATTCACCTTGCTTGCCGCTGAAACACCAAAAAGCAATACCCCCAAGGTTATGCAGTAATGCTGCAATAAAGACCTCTTCTGGGGAATTGTCATTGCTTAAAATAGCTAGCGATTTCGCTTGTACGGCTGCGTGGATTGCATTGGCTATTTCCTCGTTGGCTTTATGTTTGTTTTGGTGCGATAAAACGGCTTCAAAAAATGAACAGGCGAGCGTGATCTCACTTATCAAGGTAGAGCCTAAAATAACAATAGAACGTGAAACCGTTACCATTTTTTGGTTGGACGGATTGTAATACGAGCTATTGCTCATTTTTAGCAGTTTAGCGGTCAAATTTGGATCTTGCATAATAACCGATGCAAGATCCATAGCGCTTTTTCTATTGTCTGCTAAAACTGACTGGATTTGACATGAGGTATTAGAAAAGATGGGCATCTCTTCCTCATGTAATTTTTGTGTCCAGCCAGCTAGGCTTGTAGGTTCTGAGTTCATCGTTAGATGCTTAACATAAGTTCATTAAAGTGCGCGAATTTTAACTAATTGTTCATTAAAGTTAGTTAATGATGTGTGCAATGCCGCTAATTTTTCTTTTTCTTTATTAATAACTTCCTCAGGTGCTTTATCGACAAATTTAGGATTATTTAATTTTCCCTCAATACGCGGTAGATCTTTTTCCAATTTTAGAATTTCTTTTTCTAAGCGAGCAATTTCGGCTTCTTTATCAATTAAACCTGCCATGGGAATCAAAATACGTAATTCATTTACCAGAGAAATAGCCGATTCAGGTGCGATTTCACCTTCTGCTAAGCATTTAATAGATTCAATACGACCTAGTTTTTGCAAATAGATTGTTGCTTGTGCCAAGTGATTTTCATCGGTTTCGGTGACATTTTCTAATAACACAGGTAAAGGTTTTCCCGGAGCGATATTCATTTCACCACGGATGCGACGTACGCCTAAAATAAACTGCTTAGTCCATTCAATTGCATCAACTGCTTGTGCATCAATTTGCGTGTCGTCTGCTACGGGGTACGGCTGCAACATAATGGTTTCCGCTTGAACGCCGGCTAATGGAGCAACGCGTTGCCAAATTTCTTCGGTAATAAACGGCATTATAGGGTGAGCAAGGCGTAAGATTGTTTCTAAAACTGTTAATAGCGTCTGGCGAGTGCCGCGCTGTAGCGCTTCATTATCTGACTGCAGAGAAATTTTAGATAATTCTAAATACCAATCGCAATATTCGTTCCAAGTGAATTCATAGATTTCTTGTGCTGCATGATCAAAACGATAGTTGTCGATGGCATCGGTAGTAGACGCGATGACTTGATTTAAGCGCGACACAATCCACTTATCAGCTTCACTGTATTCCAGTGCACCACTGTTTACGCCACAATCTTGCTCTTCAGTATTCATTAGAACAAAGCGCGCGGCATTCCATAATTTATTACAGAAATTACGGTAACCATACAGGCGATCACTATCTAAACGAATATCACGCCCTGTTGAGGCTAATGAGGCAAAAGTAAAACGTAGCGCGTCAGTTCCGTAAGAAGGAATACCTTCTGGGAATTCTTTGCGCGTAGCTTTTTCGATTTTCTCGGCTAAATGTGGCTGCATCATGCCGCCTGTTCGTTTGGCGACTAAATCTTCTAAGCTGATACCGTCAATTAAATCAATCGGGTCTAAGACATTTCCTTTTGATTTAGACATTTTTTGGCCTTGGGCATCACGCACTAGTCCATGAATGTAAATCTTTTTAAACGGTACTTCACCCATGAATTTTTGCCCCATCATAATCATGCGAGCAACCCAAAAGAAAATAATATCAAAGCCAGTGACTAAAACACTGGTTGGGTAATGCTGGGCTAATTCAGGTGTTTTTTCCGGCCAGCCTAAAGTAGAAAAAGGCCATAAGGCAGAAGAGAACCAAGTATCTAAAACATCTTCATCTTGGCGCAAAGGATAATCAGCGGCTAGATTGTGTTTTTCGCGCACTTCAGCTTCTGAGCGACCGACATAAATATTATCTTGCTCATCATACCAAGCAGGGATTCGATGTCCCCACCAAATTTGACGAGAAATACACCAGTCTTGGATATTATTCATCCAGTCGTAATAGGTGTTTTTCCAGTTATCGGGAACAAATTGAATTTCACCGCTTTTCACGGCTTCAATCGCTGGTTCAGCCAAAGGAGCAACTTTGACATACCATTGATCCGTTAATAAAGGTTCAATAATGCTGCCAGAGCGATCGCCACGTGGCACCATCAATTTATGGCCTTCGACTTTATCCAGTAAATCTAAAGCGTCTAAATCAGCAACGATTTGTTTTCGCGCAGCAACTCGGTCTAAACCAACATAAGCGGCAGGAATTAAATCGCCTTCTTCTGCTTCATTGGCGCGAATAGCTGCATCCACGGTAAACAGGTTAATTAAACCACCGTGCGCTTGATCTTGAATGGCACTAATTTCTTTATGTCGTGACCAAACATCGTAATCGTTAAAATCATGTGCAGGGGTAATTTTCACACAACCTGTACCGAATTCTGGATCAACATATTCATCAGCAATAATCGGAATTAAGCGACCGGATAATGGCAATTTAATAAATTGACCGAGTAAGTGCTGATAGCGCTCATCAGAAGGGTGAATAGCAACCGCAGCATCACCTAGCATGGTTTCTGGGCGTGTCGTAGCAACAATCAAATGACCTTCGCCATTCGCCAGCGGATAACGCATATGCCACATAAAACCATTTTCTTCCTCGGATAGCACTTCTAAATCTGAAACTGCTGTGTGTAAAACAGGGTCCCAGTTAACTAAGCGTTTACCGCGGTAAATTAAGCCTTCTTCATGCAGGGTAACAAATACTTCTTTAACGGCTTCGGACAGTCCATCATCCATAGTAAAACGTTCGCGCTCCCAGTCCAAAGACGCACCCATGCGGCGTAATTGTTTGGTGATCGTGCCGCCGGATTCTTCTTTCCATTCCCAAATACGCTTAATGAATTCTTCACGGCCATAATCATGGCGTGTTTTACCTTCTTTATTAATTAAACGCTCAACCACCATTTGTGTAGCAATTCCCGCATGATCGGTACCGGGTTGCCATAAGGTACTTTCACCCTTCATGCGATGATAGCGGGTGAGGGCATCCATAATCGTATCTTGGAAAGCATGCCCCATGTGTAAACTACCCGTGACATTTGGCGGTGGAATCATAATGCAAAAAGATTCGCCTTCTTGTTTAGCAGAGAAATAACCTTTCTCTTCCCAAGTGTTGTACCAGCGTTGTTCGATGTCGGTGGGGGTGTATGTTTTATCCATGAGTGCGACTTTTAAATAGGGTTGTAAGAGGTTATGTGGTTGGATTACATTTTATGCGTATTCGGTGTTATACCTTGTTGCTGGTATAAGCGATAGCGTTTTCGACCGGCTTGTTTATGCGTTTCATCGTTATCCAACAGTTCAAAAATTTGTTCTGATTGGTTGATCTGTTCTGGGCAATAAGTCGATAAATTAATCAGTGTATGCCGCCAAGCTTCGGGCGCTTGCTGCGTGCCAATTATAACGGCATTCGCAAGGCTGGGTAAGTCGCTCTGATAAATTTCGTGGGGTACAAAGCTGTTGGCACGAAAAGTCCAGAGTAGGGTATCTAGTTGTCGTGCTTGTTGAACTGTATCAGTCAAGATATAGGCTTTAAAGCCGAGACGGAACGCTTTCTCGGCTAGTTTACAAGCAAACAGTTGTCGTCCCTGTTCGGACTGGGACGACAATACATAGAAATTAACCTTAGGTAGCATTTACACGGTTTAATAAATATTGCACTAATAGCGGCACAGGGCGACCGGTTGCGCCTTTGGCATCACCTGATTTCCACGCCGTACCAGCGATATCCAAATGAGCCCATTGATAGTCTTCAGTAAAGCGTGATAGAAAACAGGCAGCAGTAATGGTGCCGGCATCACGCCCGCCAATATTGGCAATATCCGCAAAATTAGATTTTAATTGATCTTGATATTCGTCCCAAAGTGGCAAGCGCCATACGCTATCAAGTGAAGATTCACTCGCATTAAATAAATCGTTGCACAGCTTGTCATCGTTACCTAATAAACCACTGGGAACACGGCCTAAAGCGACTAAACAAGCACCGGTTAAGGTTGCCATATCAATGACCACATCAGGGTTGTATTTTTTTGCATAAGTCAGAGCATCACAAAGCAGCAAGCGACCTTCCGCATCGGTGTTCAGGATTTCGATTGTCAATCCCGCCATGCTAGTAACAATGTCACCTGGCTTATTAGCATCGCCATCTGGCATATTTTCTGAGGATGGAATAATGCCCACAATATTTAATGGTAACTGTAATTCTGCAGCGGCTTGCAAAGCACCTAAAACAGCAGCACTACCACACATATCGTATTTCATTTCATCCATGCCTGAGCCTGGTTTTAATGAAATACCACCAGCATCAAAGGTTAAGCCTTTACCGACAAAAACAATCGGTTTAACGTCATTTTCTGCACCTTTATATTCTAGAGTAATGAGTTTAGCCGGCTGACGACTACCACGGCTTACCGATAGGAAAGAGCCCATTCCAAGTTCTTGCATATCCGCTTCTTCTAAAATATGCGCGTTTAGCTTGTCATGTTTCTTTGCGATAGCGATGGCTTGTTCAGCAAGATACGTCGGCGTGCAATAGTTACCGGGTAAATCAGACACATGTTTTGCTAAAGCGACGCCTTGAGCAATGGCTTGACCTTGAGCAATACCGATATGAATCTCAGATGTTTCAGTGAGGGCATGTAAGCTAAATTGCGCTAACGCATACTTATCAGACGGTTTGCTTTTACATTCATTGAACTGATAGAAAGCCGCATCAATGGCTTCAATGACTTGGCGCGCCTTCCATGTGCTGTTTTGATCTTGTACATCATTTTCTGCTAAACAACAGACAGCGCTAGTAATTTGCGTGGCTTTTAATGTATTTGCAGTGGCAGTTAGGGCTTTACGGTAATCTTTAGCCGTTACTTTATCTGCTTTTCCTAAACCAACCAGCAAGGCGCGTTTAATGTTGGCATGAGGTAAATAATTGATTAACAAAGTATCCGCGACTTTGCCCTTAATATCGCCACGCTCTACAACGCTCGTGATTAAGCCATTCGTCAGTGTATCTAAATGATTGGCCTCGCTGCTGAGTTGCTTATCTTCGTATACAGCAATAATCAGACATTCCGTTTCTAACGATTCTAAAGGGGTATTAGCTAATAAATAATCCATAAAGCTCTGAGGTGTTATAGGGTTAAAATGTGTTTGATTATACCGTAGATATCGTTTTTATTTGTATGTGTTTGGTTGTGATATGGTAATTTAAAAAATACATGAATGGTACGTTTTAGTGCCTGTTGCTTATTAGTAGGATTAGCATTGAAAAAATGTCAGTTTAAGTTATTGATGGGTGAGAAAAATATTGCTGAAGCTGAGCTGCAAGGCGATTGGCTGATTGGCAATGTTGTGCCTGATATTGAGAGCGTAAAGCAGCAATTGCAGCAGCAAAATTGCACGCAGCTCAGTTTAAATAGTGAACAGTTAGGGCGTTGGGATAGTCGTTTGGTATTGTTTCTGTGTGAACTAGAGAGGTACTGTCATAACAATAATATTGCTTTAAATATGACTGGATTACCTACAGCCGCACAAGGCTTATTAAAGCAGGCATCCGCATTTCCGGTGCGCGAAAGTGGCAACAAGGAAAAACAAGAGAGTTCATTTGTTGCTCGCTTAGGCTTAGCTACTCTACTTTTTTATAGCGAATCGCAAAAGATGCTCTCTTTTGTCGGCGATGTTTGTTTAAGTGCTTTGCGCTTATTGCGTGGTAAAGCGTGCTTTCGGCAGCGAGATTTGTGGCTGATTATGCAGGAATGCGGCCCAGGTGCTTTGGCGATTGTTACTTTAATTAGTTTATTGGTCGGACTGATTCTCGCTTTTGTCGGTGCGATGCAGTTGAAAATTTTTGGCGCGCAGATTTATGTTGCGAATTTGGTTGGCTTAGGTATGGCAAGAGAAATGGGTGCCATGATGACAGCAATTATTATGGCGGGCCGGACTGGTGCAGCTTTTGCTTCACAACTCGGTTCTATGCAGGTTAATGAAGAAATTGATGCGCTCGAAACTTTAGGCATTTCACCGATAGATTTTCTGGTTTTACCGCGCATGCTAGCGCTGATTATTATGTTGCCCTTATTATGTTTGTATGCCGATTTTATGGGTATTTTAGGTGGCTTAATGGTCAGCGTGTCTTTGCTAGACCTTACGGTGGTTGAGTATTTAATCCAAACCAAATCCGCCTTAGATTTGAATGATTTCTTAACAGGGTTGATTAAAAGTAGTGTTTTTGGTGTGTTAGTCGCTTTATCGGGTTGTTTAAGTGGTATGCAGTGTGGACGAAGTTCATCTTCTGTTGGTGATGCCGCTACCGCAGCCGTAGTAGCGGGTATTGTTAGTATTGTCGTAGCTGATGCAATATTAACTGTGGTTTATCAAATCATAGGTTTTTAATATGAAGGAAGTGCATATAGCGGTAAACGATTTGACTATGGCTTATGATGATTTTGTAATCCAGCAGCAGCTTAATTTTAAGATCCACAAAGGCGATATTTTTATTGTGATGGGTGGTAATGGCTGTGGCAAAAGTACTTTGCTTCGACATCTTTTGGGTTTAAAAAAGCCGGCTCAAGGTGAGATTTATTATCAGGATGCAAATTTATGGGCTATTTCTGAGGTAGAGCGCAAGAAAATTATGCGTAGCAATGGCGTTATGTATCAGAGCGGTGCATTATGGAGCTCTTTAACTTTGGCTGAAAATATTGCTTTGCCCTTAAAAGAGTATACTGATTTAAGTGACCATGAGATTCAGGGGCTGGCTTATTTTAAATTAGCCTTAGTGGGTTTGGTGGGTTTTGAGGAGTATTACCCCTCAGAAATTAGCGGGGGTATGAAAAAAAGGGCAGGGCTTGCGCGAGCTTTGGCTTTAGATCCTGAAATTTTATTTTTCGACGAACCATCAGCGGGTTTAGACCCGGTCAGTGCCAAATTATTAGATGATTTAATTTTGAGTATACAGGCAAGTTTAGGGACAACTATTGTTGTAGTTACGCATGATTTGCCTAGCTTATTTGCGATTGGTACCGATGCTATCTTTCTTGATGGTATGAGTAAAACCTTAATTGCTCAAGGCGCGCCGAATGATTTATTGCAAAACTGCCCCAACCCTACCGTGCAACAATTTTTAAGTCGAGGAATCAATGAGTAAACAAGCAAATCCAACGGTTATTGGGGTTTTTGTTCTAGGGGCGGTATTTATCGCCTTATTAGGTATCACCGTGTTTACCAGTGGTAAGTGGTTTACTGAAAAATCCGAGTTTGTGATTTACTTTAATGAATCAGTCAACGGCTTGAATGTAGGTGCTTTGGTGAAAATGCAAGGTGTGCCTATTGGTAAAGTAACCGATATTCAAGTGCAACTCCATCCAGAAACTAAGCAAATATTAACCCCTGTTTTTATTGAAATAGATCATGCAAAGTGCCAGCAGATTTTGCAGCTAAAAGAAGCTGGTAATAAGCAAATGTTAATGGAGCAGCTGGTCAAGAATGGTTTGCGTATGCAGCTGCAATATACCAGCTTAGTGACGGGGCAATTATATGTGCAATCCTTATTGCAACAAGATACCCCAGTGATTTTAACGGGTCTCAATAAAGATTATGCCGAATTACCAGCAATCGTTTCGAGTAGTGTGCAAGTACAAAAAAGCATTGCTGACATCATGCGAGATATTCAGGCTATTCCTTTTCAGGAGCTGTTTTCGGAGTTATTAATAACCGTTAAAAATATTAAACAAATAACCGGCTCTAAAGAGACCAAGTTGGCGATTAGAAATTTATCGACCTCATTGGCTGAATTGCAAGAAATACTCAAGTCAGTTAAACCACACGCTAAAGCAATTGCACTCAATGCAGAGGGAACGCTGCTGCGAAGTAACCGGCTTATGCGTAAATTAGAAGGTGCGGTAGATCCTTTGTTGGTTGAGGTAAGACAAGCATTAGCGAATACCAATCAAACCTTATTGAGTATTCAAAATAGTGCGAAGAGTGCTGATGGCTTGTTACATGAAGATGCGCCATTGCAGCAAAACCTCAACCGTACTTTGGATGAAATTCAACGTTCGGCAAAATCTTTACGTTTATTAACAGACTATTTAGAGCAGCACCCGGAAGCATTACTACAAGGTAAAAAGGATTAAGTTATGCGATTACGAATTATTGAAATAATCAGTGTGTTACTGGCTTTATCCGCTTGTAGCGTAAGCCCAAAGTCTAATATATATTTGCTAAAAGCCATTGAGCCGGTTCAGGCTAAGTTAGTTGCTCAAAAGCCCATTAGTATTTATTTGCAGTCAGTAAATTTTCCAGATTATTTGGATCGTCCGCAAATGGTGCTACGAAAAGACTCTGTGACCTTGGGTATAGAGCAATTTCAGCGCTGGGGAGAGCCGCTAAACATGTCCTTTGAACGTGTTTTTAGAAGAAATCTGGAAATGCGTTTAGCGCTAGCAAAAGTATTAAGCAAAAAGACTTTTAGTGCCATGTCGTTTGATTATCAGTTGGCTATTGATGTCAGTCGCTTTGATACGGGGGCACAGCAGCAGGCCATTTTGCAGCTTAATTGGGCTATACTAAATGGTTCAGGCAATAAGATTTTATTTTCTAGCCAAGAAGTAATTACAGTACCAATGAAGGTAGATAATTTTCAGGCACGGGTTGAAGCCCAGAGTGTAGCTGTTGCAATTTTGGCTGATAAAGTGGCTGTTCAGCTTAGAGGAATAGAATGATTTTAGAATTCAAAGGAGAGTATTTACGTGAGTAAGCAGGTTAAGGTTTTTTTGTTTTTTGCGGTTCTAAATTTGATAGGGTGTAGTCACCTACCGTTAACAACTCAGGCTTATGTTAAGCAAGTGCATGAAACAAGTAAATTAGAGAGTCATTTTAAAGGTGAAGTATTACAAACCTGGAAAGTAGGGCAGTGGAGTTTATATAAAACCCGATCAATTACGCGTGACGGTGTTTTTCACTTATTTGATTCCACTATAGATAAAGGGTTTCTGAAAATAGTTGTCGCTGCAAAAGAAGGAAATGACTTTTGGGTGGAATTCAGCGTAGTTGCAAATAATGAAGAGCGACAATTTGCTGCATTAATTACCGAGCAGACAAGTGATCAGCAAGTTAAATATTCTGTTAGAGCATTAAAATTGCCTCAGGAACAAGCCATTGTTCTACTGACTGATGCATTGGCGATGCAAGATCAGGCAGAGGAGCAGTACGAGCAAGTACAGTTATGGCTACATTTACTGTCTTATTCCGTGCGTGAAGGTGTGCAAAGAGATGTTAGTGTGCCAGTTGGCCAGCTTGCTGAAGTTAATGAAGTTCCTATAACTTTATCTTTATTGCTTGGGCAAATGCAAGGATATGTTTGGATGCACAATGCCGTACCTATTTTTCCGGTTGTTAAAGTGGAGTTAAATAAACAGACTGCACGATGGTTCAATACGCAAAAGACTACTGTATTAGTTGATTTTGGTGATTCAGGCCAAGCGCGTTATTTCGCATACGATTAATTAGCTATTGGATTTTTTATGTTAAATATAAAGTTAAGGTTTATGGTAGTTTTATGTGCAGCTTTATTGTTATTTGGTTGCGGCACTGTACGCTTAGAAGTCCCAGAAGGGCGCCAAGTTAGATTGTTAGCGCAGGATGAGTCAGCTGAGGTTAGAGTAGAAAGAACTGTTTGGTTTTGGTTGTGGGGTGGTAAGGCTATATCGGATAACAGTATCAAATCAGATATTGAAAAGTATAAGCTAACAGAAGTGCGTGCTTATACAGTACAAACAATGACCGATAATATCCTCTTAATTGTGACTAGTTTTGTCAGTATTGTTAGGCGAACTTTAGTTGTGGAAGGTAATACGAATGCTAAGACTGTGATTGAATCAGTCAAGGAGCAAAAGTTATGATATTGCGCAGCTTTTTGATATTGTCTTTACTGTCCTTATCAGCTTGTTTTTCAGTGCCGGTTAATGCGCCTTCCGGGCAAAATGTACAAATATTACCTGCTGGAACACCTGTAGAAGTAACAGTACGCTATCAGAAATGGTATGCCTTATGGGGTGTTTTTCCATTAACACCGAGTGATAATGTTGCAGAAATTATCGCGCGTGAAAAGCTGGTTGAAGTGCGTATTTATACCGAAGATTCAATAGAAGATGCAATCTCAGGTTTTTTTTATGTACTGTTGTTTCCTGCTGGGATTATTGTTCCACAAACCATTGTTGTTGAAGGTAATCGTAGTAAGCCTAAGGAATTACAACAGAGTGTTTTTCGTTCGCTGAAAATCAGGGATGATTTTTAGTCCGCAGTAGGCGAAGGGAAATTTGGCAATCTGAAGTGAACTGTAAGTTCGCTCAGGAGGCAAGAATTTTATTCCGAAGAGCCGTAGAGCCATTTGAGGTAGGATTAACGAAGCAGCTTTTGTGCGAAGTTGATCCGGACGCAGGGCGGACTGGGGCATTATTGATTCGCCGCGTGGCGAATCGATTTTTGCGACAGGAGTCCCAAAATCTTTAGGCGAGCCACGTGGTGGCGCGCCTATGCTCAATAGTTGGACGTTTAGTGAATAACTACCAATAATTTTTCATTCTAATTTTGGAGGGAGAAAATGAATAACCTCATGATTATAACTGACCCTGTCTGGCCGCTTCTTGGGTTAATAATAGCTCTTACTGCTTATGTAGCAACCGTTCGTAGGCGGATGCTAGATAAAACTGAAGGTAGCTGTACCCGTGAGAAAAAAGAACAACTAATTTCTTATGCAATTAAATTAATGTTTGCTGATGTTCCACTTGTGATATCCGGTAGTTTAATTGCTATTCATAATGTATGGACTTCGGTTAACCAAAGTCCACATCAATTTTTTTATTATGGCGGGATAGGTTTTTTTTTATTGGCATTGGTAGTATTAGTATTTTTTCATGTTGCAGAATGGAAAATAAGTTTAAAAAAGAGGTCTGAGATTGGTTTAGGTGGGAGTGGGCGGATTAAAAAAAATAACCATTTAGCAGAGAGTGAAATAAAGAAAAAAAATTCTAACGTTTTATTCTTAATTCCATTTGTTTTTTTTGTTATCGCAATTGCACATATATGAGAATATATTACGATTTAGATAATACTTTAACTTCATCAACCCCCATTCTAAATAACACATCAACAGCTGCAATAAGCCGTTTAAATACACGCGGACCGCCACGAGCAGTCTCTAGTATAGGGTTAAGTTGATGAGTGCCTTCTAGCGTAACTAACCAGCCATCTCCCGAATCTGATTGCTTAATAACCGGAACTTGCAAAGCCCCCGCCTGAAATAATAACTCTGCTTCTTTAATAACCATCAGTTCAAGCCATTAGTTGATTCCGGCATAATCAATTCAACACTAGGAAAATAAGTGCTAAACCTACCTTTGTCGCGAGAAATTAACTGATAACCTTCAACAGCAGCATGTGCGCCAATAAAGAAATCCGGCAGCACATTAGTTTTAGGTCCTTTGCGCTGTTTGTACTGCAGAAAGGCTTTTCCAGCTAAGAATAAGGCTTCTTTAGGAATAGGCTTGCTTTCAAAACCTAAATGCTTGAACAGGACTTCCACTTCTTCAATACGCTCAAAGCCTACTGAGCACTCAGCATAGATGATAGGGTTAATTACGAACGTATTGTTTTGGTCCAGCCGCTCTAAAGTGGCAGCGCTCCATTCAAACCAAGTGCTTTCAGGATCGGCTAAATCAGTGACCACACAAGTATCAATTAAGATGACGGCCATGCTTCATCCCGCGTTAAAGTCATGATTTCATCGGTGCTCATAGTGAGTTTTCCAGTTTTATGAGCAGTTCTAAAGCGACTTGCTGTTTTATCTGATGCTTTAGCTTTGGAAAGATACCATCGACCGTTTTCATCTTGTAAAAACTCAACCTCAGTTTCAGATGGGAGTATGCCCATGCTTTCCCGAACATCGCAGGGGATTGTGACTTGTCCTTTACTGGTTACGCGCATTTTAGTTACCTCAATAAGTAATACATTGATGGTAATACTTTTTGGTTTTTAAATCAATAGATTAACTTTGTTGTTTTATTTATTTATTTTTGTTATAACAAAAGTTAATTATTGTATAAGCAAAATTTAAACTATCAAAGATCAAGGGGTGTGCGGCCGAGCAAGGTCGATAATTCCAGCGGGTGAAAGTCCCGCTCTGGTAAGGTAGGTCAACCACCAGATAGTAAACATCGGGCAGGCGGAGGTAACTCCAAATGTTAAGCACGATGGGCGGATAATCCGGGGCAGATACAAATTAGTTCTATATCATTTTTTTTCGCCAACCAACCAATAGGCCGACCAGCTTTGTTTGGCTTCAGTAATATCAAAAAGTATACCCCTGAATTCGTATAATAAACGCAAGCTACTTCCAACGGATGATGCTGCTAAAAAGTTATTTATTTAGCGATTCAACAAGCATCAAAAAAATAGACTATGCCTATCAGGAATTGGAAAATGGCCTTAAATCGGTTTATGATTGAGTTTGAAGGTCGATTGATTACATTTAAAAATGGCAGTTACACAGAATTATTTGCAGGCTCAAGACTATGAACTTAAGGTAGGGCAAGGATCTTCAAAAACACTTTTCAGGAGTACAAACAGTGGCTTGGAAATAATTAAAGCGCGTCGCATCTATCGTATGTCCCGGTTTAATATTTTAGCCAAATTAATGCTTGCGGACTGAAGTCCGCCCTACGATTTTATGCTTAGATGAACTACAAGAAAAGACTATGAGCCGATATTCAAAAAACACACAAACCTCACCTGAAACACAAGAAGAATCATTGAAAATGGCGAAAGCCACTCAGCGCCCAGGACAAACTAAAGAGCAGACAAAATTAATTGCACAGGGCATTCAAAAAGGCATAGAGCTGTATAAAAAACAACAAAAAGAAAGATCGCGTGAGTTGAATAAAAAGCTGAAAAAAGTTTCCGGCCGTTTAAATCAACTAAATGAAACGGAAACAGATGATGAGCCTGTTGAAGGGGGATTTATTTATCGTCAACATTGGTTGCCATGGCTTTTATTGTTCGTCAGCTGGGCTGGGTTTGCAGCTTTTGTTTTATTTGAAAACTAACGGGGCGTGGTTTTAGCTTGCCTTCAAGTGCGATTCTTTTATTGGCGTGCTGAAGTAACGCCCTACCTGAAATTAGAGGGTAGGGCACTAAGGGAAATAGGATATAACAATACATGAAATTACTTTTTAAAATTATTATTGCATTACTTTTGCTTGGTTTTTCTGCTTATTTAGCCAGTGATTTTTTATTGGAATTCTGGTGGTTTACTTCTTTAGGTTTAGGTGGGTTCTTTTTATTACGTGAGGGTTATGCCAGTTTAGTGTGTGTTGGCTCTAGCGTAGTATTTGCTAGTGTTGTATATTTTAATTTGGCTTATATTCCGCGAGCTTTAGCGTTAGCTCCTGAGAGTGCAAGAAAAGGTTTAGTCGGTCAATTGCAAAGTAATAAAAAACTCTTGTTTTTGTTAGCCTTATTAATCACCATTCCGTTGCTAATCCCTGTTTTTAATCATTGGGAAAGTTTCTTATTATATTATTTTGGTGCGGAGTCTGAATTAATTGACCCTGTTTATGGCAAAAATATTAGTTATTATTTATTTTCCTATCCTGTTTATGAATTGATTCAAGATGAATTATTAATCGTTTTTAGCTTGCTGTTAGTGTTGGTGAGTGGCTTATATTATACCTTTTATAAATCTCACCCAGATAAGCTGGACAGTTTTCCTTTCGCAGCAAAAGTTCACCTGTCGGTTTTAATGGCGCTATTAGTGTTGGTTCAGGCATGGTCTATCGCTTTAGAGCGCATTGAACTACTGTATGAAAGTCGTCATTTGCCAGTTTTTTATGGCCCAGGCTTTGTGGAAATGAATTATCAGCTACCGTTGATTTGGTTTAGTTTTTTGCTGTTTGTCAGTGCTGTTATGAGTGTTGTTTATTGGATGTACACGGGTAATAAAAAAAAGTTGGCTGCTGTACTAGGTTTGGCTTATTTTTTAGTATTGGCGGTGAAAGAAATAGAGCTTATACCCGGTGTAATGGATGAGTATTATGTGCAATCTAACCCTGTCGATGCGGAGTCTAAATATATTAAACAGCATGTTAAAGCGACTCAAGATGCTTTTAATTTAGCTGATATAACTGAAATAAATTATCCACTAGAATCATCATTAACGCCTTTAAGCAGCGTGGAAATCAGTCGTGAATTAGATAATATCCCCCTCTGGGATAATGATTTGTTATTGCCAGTTTATGAGCAACTACAGAGCATTCGTCCGTTTTTTAGTTTTCAACAGGTGGTAGTTGATCGTTATCAATTGGGCGGTAAAAATCGGCAAGTTAATGTTGCTGCGCGTGAGCTTGATTATCAAAGTCTTGCACCTGAGGCACAAAACTGGCGCAATAAGCACTTGTTCTACACGCATGGGTATGGCCTAGTGGTGTCTCCGTCTAACCAGCAAGCTAATCAGCCTATGCAGTGGTTGTTGAGTAACTTTGACCAAGCGGTAGCGTTTGATAAGTTAAAGCTTGATCAGCCAGAAATTTATTATGGCATGGTGGATTACCCGTATGCGCTAGTACCTAATTCTGAGTCTTTAAATAGCCCAGATAAAAGTGCAGGCGATATGAGTACTGACTATCAGGGGACAGGAGGTTTGGCGTTAACTTCTTTATTTACAAAAGCAGTAGCCTCGGCCTATTTCAAAGATGAGCGAATCTTTTTATCCGCGAGTATTAATAATGATACTCGTCTTTTAGTGCGCCGAAATATTCTAAAGCGTATCCAAGCAATAGCGCCTTTTTTAAGCTTAGATAGTGAGCCCTACCCAGTGCTAGTAAACCATAAAATACAGTGGGTGATAGATGCGTATACGGCTTCAGACTTATACCCTTTAGTTGAGCCGATTATTTTTAATAAACCGGATGAGCAGCCCTTTAACTATGCGCGGAACTCAGTAAAAATAGTAGTCGATGCTTATAATGGGTCAGTCGATTTTTATGTGGTTGATGATCACGAGCCGTTAATCAAAACCTATCAGCGTCTTTATCCTAGTTTATTTAAAAAGCTGGTTGATGCGCCGCCGGAAATAATTAAGCATTTTAGTTATCCTAAGGCTTGGTTTGCTTTGCAAATGCGTTTATATGCTCGTTTTCATCAGGCTGACCCTGAAGTTTTTTACCAGCAAAGCGAAGCTTTAGAGTTCGCTAGCATGAATGAAGAGCAGGTTGAGCCTTATTATTTAACCATTGATATAGATGAGGATGCGCAGGCTCAGCAATATGAGCGACAAAAATTTATTTTAGTTAGTCCCTTATCGCCTTTGGGGCGTGATAAT
>Ga0209826_1000404_pt1 | contig 31732 bp, 24 predicted proteins | sample GOMGulsemesocosm_5_FD_184637 | JGI IMG/M metagenome (GOLD analysis project Ga0209826, IMG submission 184637) | Methane-oxidizing microbial communities from mesocosms in the Gulf of Mexico - GOM15C Gulf of Mexico (SPAdes) (version 2) | ecosystem: Environmental > Aquatic > Marine > Cold seeps... | reverse complement strand
GGCACTTGAATTTCGTAGTGAAGCGGAAGCAAGCGGTGCTGATCTGGTCGTCTTTCCAGAACTCTTCATCTGTGGCTACCCGCCAGAAGATCTTGTTTTAAAAAGATCTTTTATTAAAGCGTCGACAGATGCCATGAATTTATTGGCAGAGGCCACACTCGATGGCGGCCCCGCTATGTTAATGACTGGCCCTCTTGAAAATGAAGGTAAACTTTATAATGCGGTTTGCCTCCTTGAAAAGGGTGCAATAACGGCGACACGATATAAAAACAAACTGCCAAATTATGGCGTATTTGATGAAATGCGTGTGTTTGAGCCGGGACCACTTCCAGGGCCGATCCCATTTAAAGGCGTTCGACTTGGTGTTATGATTTGCGAAGACATGTGGTTCACGGATGTTGCCGAATGTTTGGAAGAGACCGGCGCTGAAATGCTAATCATTCCAAACGGCAGCCCCTTTGATCACGAGAAAGGTGATGCCCGTCTGAACTACGCGGTTGAACGTGTGGGGGAGACTGGTCTTCCGCTGATTTATCTCAATCAAGTTGGCGGACAGGATGAGCTTGTTTTTGACGGTGGCTCTTTCATTCTGAACGCGGATAGATCATTGCCCGTGCAAATGTCTTGCTGGCGTGAAGATTTGCTTGTTACAGACTGGAGTAAAGGCGCGGATGATAAATGGTCCTGCGCCGTATCAGAGCTAACCGACCCCGGATCCTCAATGGAGCGGGTTTATAATGCAATGGTGCTCGGCCTTAAGGATTATGTGAACAAGAACGGCTTTCCGGGCGTTGTGCTTGGCCTGTCCGGGGGTATTGATAGTGCATTGAGTGCCGCAGTGGCTGTTGATGCGCTCGGCGCGGATAAAGTTCATTGCGTCATGATGCCATCCCGCTATACGTCTGATGAAAGTCTTGATGATGCGGCCAAATGTGCTGCGTTTTTGGGAACTGAACTTGATACAGTACAGATTGAGCCAGCGGTTGAAGCCTATAATGGTATGCTTGGGACTTTGTTCGAAGGTACCAATTCAGACACCACGGAAGAGAACATTCAATCGCGTATTCGGGGCGTAACCTTGATGGCGATTTCCAACAAATTTGGTAAGATGGTTCTAACCACTGGCAACAAATCTGAGATGTCAGTTGGTTACGCGACAATCTACGGCGATATGTGCGGTGGTTATTCTGTCTTGAAAGACCTATATAAGACGCTGTGTTTCGATGTGTCGGAATGGCGGAATAATAACTTCAGTAATGGCTTACTGGGTCCAAACGGTCCGGTTATGCCTGAAAACGTTATTATCAAGCCACCAAGTGCGGAACTCCGCGAAGATCAGAAAGACGAAGATAGTCTGCCGCCATACGAGGTTTTAGATGCTATTTTGCATGCGTTGGTGGAAGATGAGAAGTCATATAACGAAATACTGGATGATGGGTTTGACGGCGCAATTGTGAGCCGTATTCAACATCTTTTGTATGTCGCAGAATATAAACGACGTCAGGCACCTCCCGGCGTTAAAATTACCACTCGGAATTTTGGCCGGGATAGACGGTATCCGATTACCAATGGATTTAGAGATAAACGATGACAGCTAAATTTAGATTTGCCCCAAGCCCAACCGGATACCTCCATGTTGGTAATGCTCGCCTTGCTTTGATCAACTGGCTTTGCGCGAAAAAACTGGACGGTGAGTTCGTTTTACGGCTCGACGACACTGACGCTGAACGGTCTACCGAAGAATATGCCGTTGGCATTCAAGAAGATCTGGGCTGGCTTGGCTTGAAATGGGATGAGCTGAAAAAACAATCAGACCGTACAGCAGAATATGAAGCTGCATTCGTTAAACTTAAAGCCGCGGGCCGCCTATACCCCTGTTATGAGACCGGCGAGGAGCTGGATTATAAACGCAAACGTCAGCTTGCCCGCAAATTACCTCCTGTCTATGACCGGACGGCGCTCAAACTAACTGACGAAGAAAAAGCTACCTTTGAAGCCGAAGGCCGGAAACCACATTGGCGCTTTTTGTTAGATCAAGAAGTCGTCCAATGGAATGATAATGTGCGCGGCAATGTGGAAGTTGACGGCGCTAGCATGTCAGACCCGGTTTTGATCAGATCTGACGGGCGCCCGCTGTATCATCTGCCATCGGTTGTGGACGATATTGATTTTGAAATCACTCATGTTATTCGCGGTGAAGATCATGTGAGTAATACAGCGCTGCACATTCAAATCTTTAAAGCATTGGGTGCGACCGTTCCTGAATTTGCTCATTTACCATTGTTGATGGGCCCAGACGGCGGACCTTTGTCTAAACGGGAAGGCAGTCAGTCATTGCGCGAAATGCGCGAAGGCGGCCTTGATCCCATGAGCATCAACTGTATGTTGGCGCGCCTTGGTACGTCCGACAATGTTGAAATCCATACGGATCTTTCCGGTGTTCTAGCAGGTTTTGATATTTCACGGTTTAGCCGTGCTGCTGCAAAATTTGATCCAACCGAGCTTAAAAACCTGAACGCTAAAATCCTTCATGAGTTGTCATGGGATATGGCGAAAGGCAAAATTGGCATCGACGGCGCAACTGAAGAATTTTGGAATGCCGTTCGCGGTAATCTTCATACTATCGACGAAGCTGCCGCATGGTGGACTGTTGTCACTGGACCGATTACACCTGTTGTCGAAGACGCTGAGTTCTTGAAAAAAGCAGCAGCTTTGTTGCCAGACGGTGATTTTGACGAGGGCAGCTGGAAAATCTGGACAACAGCTATCAAAGAAGAGCTGGGCGTTAAAGGCAAGGCACTCTTTATGCCGCTGCGCCAGTCTTTGACTGCGCAAAGCCATGGACCGGAAATGAATAAAATGTTGCCGTTGATCGGGCGCGAGAAAACACTCGCACGCTTGTCCGGTGAAACTGCTTAATTTTAAGGACTAACGACGTGACATTACACATTTACAATACAGCGAGCCGGCAAAAAGAAAAATTTGTCCCCCGCGACCCTAAAAATGTGGGCATGTATGTGTGTGGTCCTACGGTTTGGGATTTTGCACATATCGGAAATGCACGGCCTGTTGTCATCTTTGATATTCTCGCGCGCTTGTTGCGAATTGAGTATGGCAACGATCATGTGAATTACGTTCGTAACATCACAGATGTTGAAGATAAAATCATCGATGCCGCCAAAGCCAACGGCGAAAGTATCGATGATTTGACGACACGTACGACTGAGGCGTTCCATGAGGATATGGCGGCACTTGGTGCCCTGCCACCAAACCGGGAACCACGGGCAACAGAGCATATCGAAGGCATGGTCGAAATGATAGGTACCTTGATCGGTAAAGGTCATGCGTATGAGGCTGAAGGTCATGTGTTGTTTGACGTTCAAAGTATGCCAACTTATGGGAAGTTATCGGGCCGCAACCGCGATGATATGATTGCAGGCGCGCGGGTCGAAATTGCCCCATACAAAAAAGATCCTGCGGACTTTGTCCTTTGGAAACCATCTACGCCGGATATCGTCGGCTGGGACAGTCCATGGGGACGGGGGCGTCCGGGTTGGCATATCGAATGTTCTGTTATGTCAAAGGCTGAGCTGGGCGATACGTTTGATATTCATGGCGGTGGCCGTGATTTGATCTTTCCCCATCATGAAAATGAAGTGGCCCAAAGCTGCTGCGCCCACGGCGAAGAAACATTTGCTCAATATTGGGTGCATAACGGCTTTCTAACGGTTGAAGGCGAAAAAATGTCCAAATCTTTGGGCAATTTCCGCACGGTCCGTGAACTTCTCGCTGAAGCACCGGGAGAGGCATTGCGCCTTAACATGCTCTCAGCCCATTATCGCCAACCACTTGATTGGACGAGTGATGGTGTGAAGCAGTCGAAAACTAACCTTGATCGGTTATATACATCCCTGCAAAGCTTATCTGACGTGGATGCCGATTTGGACGCCGTTGCAAGCGATGTTCAAGCTGCACTTGAAGATGATATCAATACACCAAAGGCGCTGACAGCATTGTACGCGCTTTCATCTGCCGCCAATAAAGAAACAGATCCAGAAAGTCGTGCGCGTCTGAAAGGCAAGCTTTTGTCTGGGGGAAAAATGCTGGGCGTGTTATTGCAAGAGCCTACTGATTGGTTCCACAATGACACTGATGACGGTATTTCTGGGGACGAGATTGACACCCTGATTGCCGAACGTATTCAAGCTAAAGCCGACAAAAATTATGCCCGTTCTGACGAAATTAGAGATAATTTGAAAGAGCAGGGGATTACCTTGGAAGATGGTGCCGGCGGCACAACTTGGAAACGCGTTTAATGCGGAACTCATTAAGACAAAAATTCGTTGATGTTTGTAACCTGAAAATTGTAAAGAAGGGCCCAACAGTCGGGCTCTCTTTTTATGCGTTTTTTGCTAACAGAAACGATGATCCCGAACTGTTGATGGAAGCCGCAACATGGTGGATTGAAACCCATAAACTTGATCATTTCGAAAAAGCGGTAAAAATCAAAGAAATGATTGCGATAGGGAAATAATTTTCCACTTTCTTAAAATATCTGAAAATATTTCCGCAGTCATTTTTGTCAAATATTGCTCTATTGTTGACCGCATAAGGGATAACGGTTATTGCATAGAGAGTGCAGTTTATAAGCATTTCAATTAGATAACACTAAATGGGTTTGAGAAATTATGTCCTCCAAAGAGCGGTTATATTTGTTTGACACGACACTACGCGACGGTGCGCAGACACAGGGTGTGGATTTTAGTGTCGAAGATAAAACGATTATTGCCGAAACTCTGGACAACTTAGGTATTGATTATATCGAAGGCGGATGGCCGGGGGCAAATCCTGGTGACACAGAATTTTTCTCCAAAAAAATGACCTTCAAAAATGCCACCTTTACGGCTTTTGGAATGACCCGAAGATCGGGACGAAGTGCGTCTAATGATCCGGGTTTGAAAGCTGTTCTAGACGCGGAAACGCCTGCGGTTTGTTTGGTCGGGAAAAGCTGGGATTTTCATGTGAAAGTCGCTCTTGGCATTGAGTTGGATGAAAATGTTGAGTTGATTTCCAGTAGTATCGCAGAATGCGCGCGCCTTGGTCGGGAGCCAATGTATGACGCAGAACATTTCTTCGACGGCTATAAAGCAAATCCAGAATACGCCCTTAAATGTGCAAAAGCCGCTTATGATGCCGGTGCTCGCTGGGTGGTTCTTTGCGATACTAACGGCGGTGCTTTGCCTCATGAAGTCGAAGCAGTAGTAGCTGAGGTCATCAAACATGTCCCGGGTGATCATTTGGGCATCCATACCCATAATGATACTGAAAATGCGGTGGCGAATTCATTGGCTGCGATCCGCGCCGGTGTTCGTCAAGTACAAGGTACGCTAAATGGTCTAGGTGAGCGGTGCGGCAATGCCAATATTATCAGCCTCATCCCAACATTAATGTTGAAAGAGCCCTATAAATCCCAGTTTGAAATCGGTATCAATGATGAAGGCCTAAAAAGCCTGACGTCTGTATCGCGTCTATTGGACGAAGTTTTAAACCGAGCACCTAATCGCCATCAAGCCTATGTTGGGGCGTCGGCCTTTACGCATAAAGGCGGATTGCACGTGTCAGCCGTTCAAAAAGATCCGACGACTTATGAACATGTAGAGCCAGACCTTGTGGGCAACCACCGCGTTATCCCCGTATCTGATCAGGCTGGACGGTCAAACTTGCTAGCTCAGTTCAAGGAATTTGGACTTGAAATCGATCCTAAAAATCCAAAAGTAGACAGGCTTCTAGAAGAAGTTAAAGAGCGCGAGTACGGCGGATACAGCTACGATGGTGCACCAGCCAGTTTCGAGCTTATGGCGCGCAGGCGTTTGGGGCAGGTTCCTGAATATTTTGAAGTTGAAAGCTTCCGGGTTCAAGTAGAGCGCCGCCATAATGCTAATGGTGATCTCGTTTCCGTATCTGACGCGGTTGTAAAAGTAAATGTGGACGGCGAGCGTCTGATGTCCGTGGCAGAAGGAAATGGTCCGGTTAACGCCCTTGATACAGCGCTTCGAAAAGATCTCGGCAAATACTCCGAATATTTAAAAGATCTCCGCCTTGTAGATTTTAAAGTGCGTATTCTAACGAGTGGTACTGAAGCGGTAACCCGTGTGCTTATTGAAAGCACAGATGACAGTGGTCATCGTTGGTTCACAATCGGTGTATCGCCAAATATTGTAGATGCATCATTCGCCGCCTTGCTTGATAGCGTGACGTATAAGTTGCTGCGTGATGACGCACCTCATGGTCACTAATACAATCAGTTTCGGTTAAGGTATATTTCATGACGGTTACAGGTATTTCCCCGGCTATTATTCTGGTTGAGCCGCAAATGGGCGAGAATATTGGTGCGGCAGCGAGAGCGATGCTAAATTTCGGTTTAACCGATCTTCGTCTAGTAAAACCTCGCGATGGGTGGCCCAATGACCGCGCCGTTGCAATGGCTGCAGGGGCCGTGGATGTGGTTCAAAACGCCCAAGTTTTTGAAACAGTAGAAGAGGCCGTGTCGGATCTTCAGCATGTGTATGCGACGACCGCCAGACCGCGGGATATGATTAAGCCTGTGGCAACACCCAATGCGGCGGCGGCGGAGCTTCGGCAATTCACACAGCTTAATGAGACTTGCGGAATTCTGTTTGGTAAGGAAAGCTCAGGTCTGTCTGGTGACGATGTCACTTGTGCCGATACCATAATCACAGTCCCGCTAAATCCTGATTATACATCCATCAATTTGGGGCAGGCGGTGTTGCTCGTGGCCTACGAATGGTACCAGCACGCGGATCAAACACCTGCAAAAATCGTTCGAAATGAAGAACGAGTCGCTACAAAACAAGAATTGGGAGCGCTTTATAATCGTATTGAGACAGAACTTGATGCCCGCGGGTACTTCGAGCCAATAATGAACCGCCGTTCTGTTATCCTCAGGAATATGAGGAACATGTTCCATCGTTTTGATATGATGGAGTCAGACATTAAGGGCATGCAGGGCATTGTAAAAGGGCTGTCACTCAATAAAAAGGATACCGGAAAATGACGGAAATTACGCAAGGGTTTGCAGATCTAGGGCACATTAAGTTGCATTACGCTGAAAGTGGTGCTGGTAATGAAGATCTTGTTATCCTTTTGCATGGATTTCCTGAATTTTGGTATACTTGGCGAAAGCAACTCCCTGTCATTGGGGAGACGTGCCATGCGGTTGCCCCTGATATGCGCGGATACAATTTATCTGATCGCCCTGAAAATTTAGAAGATTACCGCATCGACAAGCTGGTTACTGATGTGATCAAGCTCGCTAAACATTTTGGAAAAGATCAGTTTTATCTTGTTTCCCACGACTGGGGGGCTGCCGTTGCTTTCTCTGTGGCTATTGCGCGGCCTGACCTGATAAAGGGCATGATCGTCTTAAACGGCGCGCATCCTTACATTTTCTCCAAACTTCTGGAAGAAAACGAAAATCAGATTGCTCATAGCAAGTATATTACAGAATTTAGAGAAGAGGGTGTTGAAGACCGCCTTGCCGCAGATAACTGCGAATGGTTATGGGATTGGACATTTAAAGGCCACTATGATCGCGGCCTGATTACAGATGCAGAAAAGGCCGAATATATAAAGGCTTGGACAATGCCGGGTGCCATTGCGGCAATGCTCAATTATTATCGGGCGTCGCCAGTAAAACCGCGACCAGCCTCCCAAGGGGCAAAGCCTCTAAAACTTGATCCGAATATGTTCAAGGTAAACGTTCCGACTTTGATTGTATGGGGGGATAAAGATCATGCTCTCATGCCGGAAAACCTTGATGGAATGGGCGATTTTATTAGTGATCTGGAGGTTGTTCGTTTGCCAGACGTGAGCCATTGGGTAACCCACGAAGCCCCCGAACGGGTTAGCTCTGAGATATTGCGCTACATAAAACAGCTAAAGGGCAGAAAACTTGACTAAAAGGCGTTGACAAGCTGATTGGCATAAGTATATTGCGCACTCCTGTGCAAGCCTCGTCGGCATGCCTTATCCTTTAGATTTAGATTGGAATAAGTTTTATGACAAAACGTATTCAGGCCAAGTATAAAATTGATCGTCGTATGGGCGAAAACATCTGGGGTCGTCCGAAGAGCCCAGTAAACACACGTGACTACGGTCCAGGTCAGCATGGCCAAGGTCGTCGCGGTAAGCTCTCCGACTTCGGTATCCATCTTCGTGCAAAACAGAAGCTTAAAGGCTACTACGGCAGCATCACAGAGAAAAGCTTCCGTCGTTTGTATGCAGAAGCTGTTCGTCTTCGTGGCGATACATCTGAAAACCTCATCGGCCTACTAGAGCGTCGTTTGGATGCTGTTGTATACCGCATGAAATTCGTACCAACTGTTTTTGCTGCACGTCAGTTCGTGAACCATGGTCACGTTACTGTAAACGGTAAAAAAGTGAACATCTCATCTTACCAAGTTAAAGTTGGTGATGTGATTGAAGTTCGTGAAAAATCCAAACAAATGGCTCTCGTTCTTGAAGCTGCTGCAAGCGCTGAACGGGAAGTTCCTGAATACATGGAAGTAGATCACAAGACTATGAAAGGGACATTCAACACGATCCCAGGTCTTTCTGATGTTCCTTATCCAGTTGTTATGGAGCCAAACCTTATCGTGGAATTCTATTCCCGCTAAAATTTGGTTTAAACCTAAGTTTTATAAAAACCCTGCATGTCATGTGCGGGGTTTTTTATTGCCAATTTCTGAGATCCCTTTATCCATTTAGTTGTTTTATATATTAGTAAGTTAAAGTTTTACTAAAATGTAATGTATTTCTGCCAAAATTCATTTTGACTAATCAAATTGCGTTGATTTCACGTAGGAGTGCATTAGATGTTTGGCTTTAATCTCAGGATTTCAAAGAAGCTACCCTTGCTAATTGTGACATCTGCTTTGTTGATGGCTCTAATTTTGGGGGTTACGAGTTACTATCAAAGTTCAACAGCGCTTCATGTTGAAGTTCAAAATAAGTTAAAAACCGCATTGCAGGGAAGAACTACTGCGATGCAGGAATATCTAAAGTCTATTCAGGAAGATCTTCGAATAACTGCGTCAAATCCTTTGGTTGCCGCCGCGACGGTTGAATTTGGTAAAGCTTGGCAGGATTTGGGTGAGTCGCCTTCCAAAAAACTCCAAAAATTGTATATTGCAGACAATCCATTTCCTACCGGTGAGAAGGAGAAACTGGACGCAGCAAAAGATAAATCTAGCTATACAGCCACGCATAAGAAGTATCACATTTGGTTTCGTAAAATGCTTCAGGAGAGGGCTTATTATGATATTTTTCTTTTCGATAAAGAGGGAAACCTGATCTACACAGTTTTTAAAGAGTTGGATTACGCTACCAATTTAATGAACGGAAAATATCGCGACACTGATCTTGGTAATGCATTCAGAGCTGCAAAAGAAAAACCAAAGGCTGATTTTCAAGCTTTCTTTGACTTTAAACCTTATTCCCCAAGCCATGGCGCGCCGGCCAGTTTTATTTCGAGCCCAATTTTAAATTCTGATGGGTCCTTTCTTGGCGTTCTTGCATTTCAGATGCCGATAGATCGATTGAACAGCATTATGCAAGATACCGTTGGAATGGGACGAACTGGTGAGAGTTTTCTAGTTGGCGCAGATTTTTTAATGAGAAATGACTCTCGTTTTTCAGAAGAGAGTACAATTTTGAAAAGAACAGTAAAAACACCTCAAGTTGAGCAGGCGTTGGCTGGAAATGTGTCCGCCATGCAATCAGTGGATTATCACAACGTTATTGTTGAATCGGCATTTGGTTTTATTGATTTCCTAGGAACTCGATGGGCTGTTGTTTCCGAGATTGAGCTAAATGAGTTCGAGGAACCAATCGTGGAAATGCGCAACATCACTGTTTTAGTTACGATGGTTCTGTTGTTGGTTATTGGTGCTGTCGGTGTAATTTCTTCGCGGGGAATTGTAGTTCCAATCGTAAGAATGACCGAAACGATGACGTTACTTGCAAATGGCGATAACTCAGTTGAAGTCCGAGGATATGATAGAAAAGACGAGATTGGTGAGATGGCCAGTGCAGTGAATGTATTTAAAGAAAATGCCGTCGAGCGAGCTAGTTTACGTGAAAAAGCAGCGATTGATAATGAACAAGCAAATTTGCAAAAACAAAAAATTCAAACAGAAAAAGAGGAACAATTAGCGACAGAGCGTGACAGGGAAAAGCGAGAAAGCGCCGAAAAAGAAAAACGAACTGAAATGATTGCAAATATGATAAGTCAATTCGAAGAAAAAATTGGAACATTGCTCTTAACAATGGATCAAGCGTCAAATACGCTTCAGAATACCGCAACCAGTATGTCAAGTTCAGCGGAAAGCTCAGAACAGTTATCGGCGACGGTAGCTACCGCGTCAAACGAAGCATCTGCCAGTGTTCAGAATGTTGCGTCAGCAGCTGAAGAATTATCAGCATCCATATCTGAAATCAGCCGGCAAGTAACTCAAGCAACAAATGTCACAGAGGAAGCTGTTCTGGAAGCCAATCAGAGTATTAAAACAGTTAAAGAGTTATCTAATACCTCGCAGAAAATTAGTGAAGTTGTCAGTATGATTAACGATATTGCCGGTCAGACTAACCTTTTGGCGTTGAACGCCACTATTGAAGCTGCGCGGGCAGGAGATGCAGGTAAAGGGTTTGCTGTTGTTGCCTCTGAAGTGAAGGCATTGGCTAATCAAACGGCAAAAGCCACTGAGGAAATCTCCAACCAGATCAATGAAATGCAACGCGTGACTGACAGTTCTGTTGATGCAATGAATAATATCGACGGGATAATTCAGAAAATTAGAGAGTCTACGATTACGATCTCGTCTGCCGTTGAAGAACAAAGTGCTGCCACGAGTGAAATATCTCGAAACGTTCAGGAAGCGTCTTCAGGCACAACTGAAGTGTCTAAAAATATTGTGTTGGTATCAGATAGAAGTAGGGAAGCGGGCGAAGCCTCAGCAGAGGTTTTATCCTCATCGCAAAACCTTGAAATTGTAGCAAGTAGCCTTAAAGATGATATTGAAATGTTCTTAAATGATGTGAAAAACGCTTAATGGCATTTAGTGCTAGTCGATCAGTTTGTTGAACTTTGATGAATTACTGATCGACAGTTAATCTTGAATAAGCTTTTCCCATAAACATGCAAAATGTATATTATTACGCAGAAAAATTTGCCTTTCGGCGACACTCTTTCCCATGTTCAATTCCCAATAGAAAACTAAAAAACGCCTTGTTTTTACTCAAAACAATCAATATCTATTGCGCTAATGTCTTTTTAAATCAACGGATAATCAGATGTTTTTGATTGAATTATTTTCTGAACCAACAGCAGTTATCGCCCTTCTAACATTGATTGTAATGGAAATTGTGTTGGGGATAGACAATTTGATCTTTGTCTCCATCCTTAGCAATAAATTGCCAGAACATCAGAGAAAATCTGGGAGAATGATTGGCATAGGGCTTGCCATGATTTTGCGGTTGGTGCTTTTATCTCTCATTGCCGTTATTGTTTCTTTAACTGAACCTGTACTTACCGTTTTTGAACATTCATTTTCATGGCGAGATCTAATTATGTTAGGTGGAGGATTATTTCTGGTTTGGAAGGCAACGACGGAAGTTCATCATCATATGCAAGGTGCTGAAGAAGAAAATGCGGCGGATCCATCTGTTGTCGCTAGTTTCTCTGCGGTCATTGTACAAATATTACTGCTTGATATCGTATTTTCAGTGGACAGCATTATCACAGCAGTTGGGATGACTGATGAAATCTCCATCATGGTGATAGCTGTAGTGATCTCTGTTGCTATCATGATGTTTGCTGCAAACCCACTGTCTGAATTTATCTCGAAGAACCCAACCGTCGTCATGCTGGCGCTAGGGTTTTTGTTGATGATCGGTATGACTTTGATCGCTGACGGATTGGGTATGCATGTGCCAAAAGGCTATATCTACGGCGCAATGGCCTTTTCAGCAGGTGTAGAAACCCTAAACCTGCTGACCCGGCGTGTTAAAAAAGGCAAAAAATCTAAAGCTTAATCGTCAGAAACCAACGGATTGGTAAGGGTTGCTTCAGTTTCAGCTGCTCCCACTATGGTGGCGATTGATCCATGAACTTTTACTTTTCTCTCGGCTATCAATTTAAGCGCGAGAGGGTAAATTCTGTGTTCTTGAACCAAAATACGGTCCGCAAGGATGTCCGCCGTATCACCGGTTAAAATAGGAACCACTGCTTGTACAACAATTGGCCCATCATCCATTTCAGGTCTGACGAAATGAACGGTGCACCCAGTAAACCGAGTGCCAGATTCAATCGCACGTTCGTGCACATGCAGACCTTTAAACGCTGGCAGCACTGATGGATGGATATTAATGATGCGGTCACGCCAACGATTAACGAAATCAGGCGTTAGCAGCCGCATAAATCCAGCTAGGCAAATCAGATCCACCTTTTGCTCTGTAAGATATTTAGACACATCAGTATCAAAATCTTCGCGATTTTCATAATCACGGTGATTTATAACCTTAGTCGGAATATCATTCTCTTTAGCAAAGTCAAGACCTGCAGCATCTGGATTATTGGATAAAACAGTTACAATTTCAGCCGGAAATCCATCTTGTTTACTCGCACGGACGAGCGCTTGCATGTTCGAGCCACGCGACGAAATTAAAATTGCTACTTTCACTCGAAAAATGCCTCATCAAGATCATTGATAATCACTTGTTCCTGATCATCGGTGCGGCTAATTAGGCGACCAATTTCAAAAACCTCTTCGCCTTCATCGGCGAGCAATGTTTTAAGAGCTGCTGCATGAGCAGGGTCAACGGCAACGACCATTCCAAGACCACAGTTAAACGTGGTTGCAAGTTCCCGTGGCTTGATGTTGCCAAGTTCCGCCAGCCATTTGAACAACGGCGGTAGTGACCATGAAGTCGCATCAATTTCAGCCACAAGGTTATCTGGCAAAATACGCGGTATATTCTCATAAAGTCCGCCGCCAGTAATGTGCGACAGGGCTTTGATGTATCCAGCGCGAACACCTGCGAGGCAGCTTTTAACGTAAATTTTGGTTGGAGCAATCAATGCATCACCAAGTTCACGGCTGTCATCAAAGGGGGCCGGAGCATTTAAATCGCACTTAAAATCGTCGATTAATCTTCGGACCAACGAATACCCATTGGAATGTACGCCCGATGAGGCTAGTCCCAAAAGAATATCGCCCTCTTTCAAAGTGTCTGAGAGTAACAACTGATCTCGTTCCACTGCACCAACCGTGAAACCTGCCATGTCGTAATCACCTTTAGCATACATGCCAGGCATTTCTGCTGTTTCGCCACCGATAAGTGCGCACCCAGCTTGTTTGCATCCTTCAGCAATACCGCTGATAATGTCGCGGGTTGCCTCAACGTCAAGTCCACCAGTTGCAAAGTAGTCGAGGAAAAATAAAGGTTCTGCGCCTTGAACAACTAAGTCATTCACGCACATGGCAACTAGGTCGATGCCAACGGTATCGTGCTTGTTCATATCGATGGCAACTTTTAATTTAGTGCCAACGCCATCGGTTGCAGATACCAAAAGTGGATCTTTAAAACCTGCGGCTTTTAGATCAAACAATGCGCCAAACCCGCCAAGATCGGCATTTGCGCCGGGGCGGCGTGTCATTGCTGCGAGTGGTTTAATTGCATCTACAAGAGAATTACCGGCTTCGATATCGACGCCCGCATCTTTGTAGCTGTAACTTTTTTTGGAGCTTTCGTGTGTCATAAGATATGCTCTATCCAATGTCCTGATTCTATTGGGGCCAACATACGTTTTTTCCAGTGGTTTGCAATGACAGAAACACAACAAAATAATCGTCTGAACACGACACTCCGAATACTGGTGGCAAGTAGCCTCCTGATTTTCAGTATTTGCAGCAGTGCGCTTGGCTCAGGTTTGTATTCAATACAAGGGATTGCGGTGGATAAAACCGCTGGATCTGCAAGCGCGGCCAGAGTACTCGCTGTTGCCGAAGGGCAGAGTAGGGCCTTCTCGACGTTGCTGCGAAAACTCACTCCAAAAAGCTATCACGGTGAATTACCCCGTCTAAGCGATTCTGATCTTACCTCGCTAGTTCGTGGGTTTCAGGTTCGAAATGAGAAAACATCGTCTCAAAGATATTTGGCAGATCTCACTTTTGAATTTAAACGGGATCTCGTTCTTCCCATTTTAACCGCAAGAGATATTCCCTATTCAGAAAGTATCAGTAAGCCATTGTTAGTTCTTCCGGTGTTTGAAGACAAAGGCATAAAAAATCTGTGGGATGAACCTAATCCGTGGCGAGATGTGTGGGTTGACGTTTTCGAAGGAGGCAAAGGCCCTAGGGGAAATATCAAACGACAAGATGATTGGGCGCAAAATGCTCTTCTTCCAATCATGGTTCCTAGCGGCACATTGGATGATATGAAAATGGTTGACGTAGAAGATGCCATTTATTTACGAGAAGAGGCCATTAATCGTATCTCTGAAGAATATGGGGCCGGTGCAATCCTTGTGGCCTATGCGAGCCTTCAAAATCAAAATGGTATTCGCCGGCTTGATATTTCCTATCAACGAAGTGATCTTATTTCTCCTGCCGTAATCGAAAGTTTTACTGGTGGTGATACAGATCGCGACATCTACCGGGCTGCTATATTCGATGTTATCGAAAATCTACAAGAAAGCTGGAAAGATCAGAATATTTTGGATCGCAATGTTGAAAATAGATTAGCGCTGTCCACGTCAATTACCGGTTTGAATGACTGGTTAAACGTACAAAGTAAAACCAGATCCATTCCTGCCGTGCAAGATTTAACAGTACGGGAAATGTCGGTGGATAGAGTCTTTTGGGAAATCAACTTTGTCGGTGATTTGGCGCAGCTTAAAAGTGCACTTGGACAAAGAGATCTTGTTTTACAAAATGAAGACGGATATTGGACCCTTCATAAAAAAGAAAATCCATAACTGCTGAAATTTCAATGTCTGAATTCTAGCTGACAACCCGGATTATGATGTCGTATGACGGCCTTGCTACCGGGGTGTGGTTATAGTGTGGAACAGGCCGGCGAGAACAATCTACGTGACGATAAATAGGGGATGGATAAATGACTTTGCGAAAACAACTCAAGTTCTGGGCTGTAGCTATGGCTGTGCTCATTGCGAGTTTGGTGTTGCTGAGTAATATTATGCTCCCATTCGTGTTGGGTATGGCAGTTGCCTATTTCCTAGATCCGGTCGCTGATAAGCTAGAAGAAAAAGGGATGGGACGTACAGCCGCGACCTCTCTTATTGTGGGTGTATTTTTATTCATCTGTATATTGAGCGTAATTCTTCTTATTCCAGCTTTAGCCGATCAGTTTATTGGGCTTTTAAAACGTATCCCGCGCTACGTCCAAACCGCCTATGATTTGTTGCTCCCGTTGATCTCTCAAGTCGTGGATGTGTCTACCCTAACGGAGGACGGTGATTTAAAGTCTGTTATCACCAAGCAAGCCTCTGGCGCCATTAAAAATATCGGCGCTTTAACGTCAAATCTGCTAGATCAAGGATTGGCTATTTTCAACGTTATTACCCTGTTAGTTATCACTCCAGTTGTCGCCTTTTATCTGTTGCGAGACTGGGACATTATTACTGATAAGGTTGATGTTTGGCTTCCCAGAAGACAGCAAAAAACCATTAGAATACTGGCTAAACAAATTGATGATGTGTTGGCGGGATTTGTTCGTGGGCAATCTACGGTTTGCCTTATTTTGGCGGTTTATTACGGGGTGGCACTTCTGTCTGTTGGTCTGGAGTTTGGTTTAGTCATAGGCATAATAACGGGCCTGATTTCATTTATTCCGTTTGTTGGGGCCATTGTTGGTCTTATAGCATCAGTCGGGGTTGCAGTATTTCAGTTCTGGCCAGATTTCGCTCAAATTGGCATAGTTGCCGCAATATTTGCGGTGGGGCAGGTTCTCGAAGGATACGTCTTAACACCGAAAATGGTTGGTGAGAAAGTGGGCTTGCACCCAGTATGGGTTATGTTTGGTCTGCTTGCAGGCGGAAGTTTGTTTGGCTTTGTGGGCGTGCTGATCGCCGTTCCTGTAGCCGCTGTTGTCGGGGTTTTAAGCCGGTATGCGCTCAGCCAGTATATGGAAAGTCCCATTTATGGTGATGTGGATGAGATTGATCATTCAGGAGATGATGTATGAAGCAAATCCCTTTGGATTTCACATACAGAACAGCACTTGGGCGCGAAGATTTTCTTGTCTCCGATCCCAATGAAAATGCTGTTGCATGGATTGATAAATGGCCGGACTGGCCTGGATCGTTTTTATTGGTAACGGGACCAGAGGGATGCGGAAAAACCCATTTAAGTCAGGTTTGGGCGAATAAATGCGGCGCGGCCTCAATTGATGCGGAAGAATTGACTACGCTTGATATCAACGCACTTGGTGAGCTCTCAATGCGGCCGTTGGTTCTTGAAAATATTGAACCGGGCCTAAATGAACAGAAATTATTTCATCTGTATAATATGGTCCGAGAGAATAACAGTTTTCTGATGATGACAAGCTGTCTACCCGTTGCCGGTTGGGATATGGAACTCCTTGATTTAAAATCGAGGATGGGTGCTGTTCAAATTGCTGCCATTGAAGAGCCTGACGATACGCTGTTTGCCGCAATCTTGATTAAACTTTTTTCAGATAGGCAGCTTCAAGTGACTCCTGAGATTATTCAATATTTGGTCACCCGACTGGAACGCTCATTTAAATCTGCTGTTGAAATCGTCTCTGATCTTGATGGCTTATCACTGGCAGAAAAACGGAAGATAACCATACCACTGGTTCGAACTCTATTCGAAAATAAGGAAAAACAACATGGACTTTGGGATTAAGGGTCGGCGAGCAATCGTCTGTGCGTCGAGTAAAGGTCTTGGACGTGCTTGTGCAGAAGCGTTAGCCGAAGAAGGTGTGGATCTGGTCTTAACGGCCCGTACCGAAGGGCCGCTATTGGACACAGCCGCATTTATTGCAAAAAAATATGGCGTTGATGTCAAGACAATCGCCGGTGACATTACTAGTATCGAGGGCCGCAGGGCTGTGCTTGATGAATGCGCGAACCCGGATATTTTGATAAATAACGCAGGCGGCCCACCTCCCGGTGATTTTCATGACTGGACCCTTGAGGATTGGATGAAGGCACTGAATGCAAATATGCTGACAGCCATTGAGTTAATCCGGCAAACGGTTGATGGGATGCAAGATCGAAAATTTGGTCGTATCGTCAACATTACATCTGCTTCAGTTAAGGCACCCATTGATATTTTGGGACTTTCCAACGGCGCACGTGCGGGACTGACCGGGTTTGTCGCCGGTATTTCCAGAAAAACCGTGGCGCATAACGTTACAATTAACGGATTGCTTCCAGGACCGTTTGAGACTGACCGTTTATTGTCGACTATGAAACCTGCGGCTGAGGCCACGGGCAAGCCTATCGAAGATATTATGGCAGAGCGGGCAAAGCTCAATCCCGCAGGCCGGTTTGGTCAACCAGAGGAATTTGGCGCTGCTTGCGCTTTCTTATGCAGCAGCAAATCGGGCTTCATTACTGGCCAGAATATTCTCTTGGATGGGGGCGCGTTCCCCGGTACCATGTAAATCTTATAAAGGGGGAACCAAATGAAATTTTTTCTGACGTTATTTACACTTGTTGCTGGAAGTTTTGCGCTGACAGGGACTGCTGCGGCTGATGTTACTGGGGTCTGGGAAACCGTTGGCGGAAAAAGCCATGTGGAAATAAAATCCTGCAACACTGACAAATTTTGCGGAGAAATTATTTGGCTTAATGAGCCTAACAATGAGCAAGGTACTCCCAAACAAGATATAAATAACAGTGAGGAAGATCTCCGGTCTCGGCCTATTCTTGGTATAAGTTTGCTAAAGGATTTGGAAAAATCGGGTGCCAATGAATGGGATGATGGAACCATATATAATCCGGAAGACGGCCAGACTTATAGTTCTGAAATGAGCTTAATGGATGCCAAAACATTAGAAGTTAAAGGCTGTGTTCTTTTTATCTGTAAAACACAGACTTGGAAACGCGTACGTTAATCATACATTATCATCAGATGTTGTATGACTGCTCCCCATTATAAAGGTTAGACGCATTGCCTGTTTAAGGCCGCAGGGCTGACTAGCGACAGATCGGAAAATTGTGAATTCTCCAGTTCAGGTTTCAAAAGACAAAGGAACTCAGAAAATTGATGCGACTTCGACTTCCAGGTTCATAAACCGGGAATTGTCGTGGCTGTCTTTTAATGGCCGTGTTCTGGAAGAGGCGAGTAATAAAGATCATCCTTTACTTGAACGGGTCCGCTTCCTGTCAATCTCGGCTACAAACCTAGATGAATTTTATATGGTGCGTGTGGCAGGCCTGCTCGGGCAGCTAAAGGCCCGCATCACAACGATGAGCCCTGACGGTTTAACTCCGGTGAAAGTGCTTGAGAGAATTGAAGTTAAAACGGAACGATTGATTGATGAACAGCAACGCATCTGGAAACAGCTGTTAAATGAAATGGCAAATGAAGGCATATCTGTTGCTGGCCTTAAGCAGTTATCTGAAGCCGATAAAATATGGCTTGAAACCTACTTTAACGAACAAATATTTCCAATTTTGACGCCAATGGCCATTGATCCGTCTCACCCATTTCCGTTTATCCAAAATTTGGGTTTTGGCATGATCTTGCAGATGGCAGGACTGGCGGGGGAACCTCGCCTAAAAGCCTTACTGCCGTTTCCGCCAGCCATTAAAAGATTTGTTCGACTGCCGGGGCAAGCCATTCGTTTTATTGCACTTGAAACCATAATAACCTTGTTTTTGGACAAGTTATTTCCAGCCTATCGTGTGGAAGGTGCCGGCTTATTTAGACTAATTCGCGATAGTGATATTGAAGTTGAAGAAGAAGCTGAGGATTTGGTTCTCTTGTTTGAATCGGCCCTTAAACGCCGACGCAGGGGAAGTGTTATCCGCTTGAAAGTGGACGCTGATATCCCTGAAACACTTCGAAGCCTACTTGCAGAACAACTTGGTATTAGTCACCGGGCTATTAACAATGTCGATGGTATTTTGGGAATTTCCCAAGTCGAACAACTTATTACGGACGAGCGTCCTGATCTTGTTTTTAAGCCAGCTGAAGCGCGACACCCTGAGCGGGTGAAAGATGCAGGTGGTCATGTATTTAATGCCATAAGTGCGAAGGACTTTATTGTTCATCACCCTTATGAGAGTTTTGACGTTGTGGTGCAGTTCTTGCGGCAGGCTGCCGCTGATCCAGATGTGGTTGCCATTAAACACACGCTTTACCGGACAACATCCGATAGCCCTATTGTTAAGGCGCTTGTTGAAGCGGCAGAGGCTGGTAAATCTGTTACAGCTCTTATTGAACTTAAAGCGCGGTTTGATGAAGAAGCAAATATCAAATGGGCGCGGGATCTAGAACGGGCAGGGGCGCAAGTTATATATGGCTTCCTCGACCTCAAAACCCATGCCAAGGTGTCGCAAGTTGTTCGCCGTGAAGGCACTAATCTCAAAAGCTATTTGCATTTTGGGACAGGCAACTACCATCCTGCCAATGCAAAAGTTTATTCTGATTTGTCACTATTCACGGATGACCCGATCTTAGCAAAAGATGTCTCGTTGATGTTCAACTACATCACCGGATATTCAAAACCAGTGGGCCTGAGCAAACTGCATTTGTCGCCCTATAACTTGCGCGGATCACTCACGGATTTAATCCGCCAGGAAATTGAGTTTGCCAAGGCTGGAAAACCGGCTTCCGTATGGGCAAAATTAAACTCGCTGGTGGATGCGGAATTTATTGATCTTCTGTATGAGGCAAGTAACGCTGGCGTTGATATTCGTTTAGTCGTTCGCGGCATTTGCTGTCTGCGACCTGGTGTTCCAAACCTTTCTGAAAATATTCATGTGACGAGTATCGTTGGTCGTTTTCTTGAGCATTCAAGGATCGTCTGTTTCGGTAATGGCCATGAGATGCCATCAGGCGATGCGAAAGTCTTTATTACGTCGGCCGATTGGATGCCGCGTAATTTTGATCGCCGAATTGAAACGCTTGTACCCATTAACAATGAGACTGTTCATAGGCAAGTGCTCGATCAAATTATGGTCGCTTGCCTTAAAGATACTCAGCAATGCTGGACGCTAGGGGCAAACGGTGAATATACGCGACACGCTGATGCTGAAAATTCGTTCTGTGCCCATAATTACTTTCTGACAAATCCATCTTTATCTGGACGTGGGAAAGCATTAAAGGTTAATAACCCGGTACCAAAACTGACACCGCCGATTTAGACATATTGCAAAGAGTAGATTACGTGCAAAAACTAATGGAGACCCAAGACAATCGTCTTGATCCTGTTAAATTTCCGTCATCCAATATGACGGCTGTTATTGATATTGGCTCTAACTCTGTTCGCTTGGTGGTATTCGACGGCCCTTCACGTGTACCCATGCCAAAATTCAATGAAAAAGTCCTTTGCGGGCTTGGTCGGAATTTGAGTACTTCCAATTTATTGAGCGAACAATCAATGCAAGGTGCCATGACAGCTTTGCGTCGCTATACGGCTCTGGTCACCCATATGGGAATTGATCGGATTATCGTGGCGGCAACTGCGGCTGTTCGAGAGGCTGATAATGGCTCAGAGTTCGTCTCTGCCATTGAACAGGAATGTGATCTCAATGTTCAAGTTCTCAGTGGCCGCCAAGAAGCGCGTTATGCTGGACTAGGTGTTTTGTCAGGCATGCCATTTGCAGATGGCCTTGTTGGAGACTTGGGCGGCGGTAGCCTGGAGCTTGTTAAGTTACATGACCATAACGTAGAAGATACAGAAACTCTGCCCCTTGGTGCCCTCCGGCTTTCCCAGTTAGGGATGGCCGAAGAAGATCTTATTGCAGACCTTCAGAATAAATTTCAAAAAATTGAATGGCTTGACGCATTAAGAGGCAAAAATTTCTATGTTGTTGGCGGCGCTTGGCGGGCTCTTGCTAAATATAATATCTCCAAGTCCGGCCATCCTTTAAACTTGGTTCATAATTACAAGCTCACGTTTGCAAATATGAAATTGCTCATCGATGAAATTTTATCGATGAGTGTAGATGAGCTTAAATCCAATCCTCATGTTCAAAGGTCTCGTGCGACAACGTTGCACACAGCAGCGACAATTATGGATCAACTTTTCAAAGTTGTTCAGCCGAAGAACGTTGTGTTTTCAGCCAATGGTTTGCGCGAAGGGCTGTTGTTTTCTGAGCTTAAAAAACCTGTAAGGCGCCTTGATCCTTTGTTGGAAGCCTGCCGAGATATGGCTGCTAAAGAAGGTCGCTTTGCTGAACACGGTGTTCAGATTTTCGATTGGATGACACCCACATTCCCTGATCTAGATGAAAAAGGAAGACGGTTGGCCCTTGCCGCGGCGACCTTGTCAGACATCGCTTGGTCCATGAGCAGTGATTACAGAGCCGCACAAGCATTCAGACGTATTTTTCGCGCGCCCTTTAGCGGCATAGGGCACAAAGGCCGGGCAATTGTCGCATTGACAGTTTATGCAAGGTATAGCGGAAATTTAACAGGACATGCGCCCGAAGACGGATTGGCCCTTATGGACGAGGATGCCCAACGCCATGCGTTAAGTATTGGTCTCGCCCTTCGGTTGTCCCACTCGTTAAGTGGCGGAACAACCGGCATTCTTCCTTTAACCAAATTAGTTTCAACAGATGATGAAATTATTTTGGAAATTCCTGAAAATATGGCCGTATTAAGCGGTGTTCACGTTGAAAACAGACTTGCATCACTCGGTGACAGTCTTGGAAAACGATCTTCCATCCGGATTATTCCAGTTCAATAATCCGGATTTTTTTACCATTTGCGGTGAAGGCAATTTTACCTTCTTTGAGCGCTAAGGCGTCTTTACCAAACATCTCGAAGCGCCAGCCTTTAAGGGCAGGGACATCGGCGCCATCATCCGCTGCTATTTTTTCAAGATCGCTTGATGAACAAACCAGTTTTTGTGCAACTTCATTTTCCTCGCAGCGCATTTTTAAAAGAACGCGCAGCAGATCCATCAACGGCCCCATTCCCTTAGGGAGTGGTTTCTTCTGGGCAACAACCGGACAGTCTTCCATTGGAAGTTCAATGCCAGCTTGGATAGCAGCAAGTAAACCCGCACCCATTTTACCATCAGCAAATTTGCGGCCAATACCCCGAACATGTGAGAGCTTTTCTTCATTCGCCGGTGGATTAGATGCAATTTCAAGTAAGGCTTCGTCCCGCATCACACGATTTCGAGGAATGTTCTGGCGATGAGCCTGACTTTCCCGCCATGCTGCTATTGTCTGTAGGATCGCGAGGAAGCGCGGCTTGATATTTCGTGATTTAATTCGTTTCCAAGCGTTTTCAGGTGGAATAAAATAAGTTTCTGGAGCTTCCAGAACCTTCATTTCTCCGGTAAGCCATTCTTCACGCCCGGTTTCTTTCAATTTTTCTTTAAGCTTTGCGTAAACCACCCGTAAATGAGTCACATCTGCTTCTGCATATGTCAGCTGCCGATCACTTAACGGGCGCCGTGACCAATCAGTGAAACGTGATGATTTATCGATTTGTGCACCAGTGAGGCTGGCTACCAAAGTATCGTATCCAACAGACTCGCCAAAGCCGCAAACCATCGCTGCAACTTGTGTGTCAAAAATAGGTGTTGGAACTTCGCCGTTTAGGTGATGGAAAATTTCTAGATCCTGACGGCCCGCATGAAAGACTTTTAAGACCTTGGGGTTTTGTAAAAGATCAAACAAAGGCTGCAGAGAAATGCCGTCTGCTAACGGATCAATAATCGCAGATTCGTCGTCACTGGCAATTTGAACAAGGCATAGTTCTGGCCAAAAGGTGCTTTCGCGCAAAAATTCAGTATCAATTGTGACGTATGGATACTCAGACAATCTTTGGCACAAGGTCGAAAGGTCGTCTGTATTTGTGACTATTTGCATTAAGTCTCTTTTTCTTTTTGGGCAGTCTCTCTTCGGATTTAGAGCCTGAATTCAACTAAAATTTCCACTAAACACAAGGTTAGTCCATTTTATTACACAAAGGAAGGTTGGCGTGCGTTAAAAAAGCATGTAATACAAGGCCTTTGACGCCCTTCTTTGGGTATCCTGGTCCCTGACAAGCAATAAGAGAACCCTGATGCATAGTTATCGTACACATACTTGCGCTGAACTTCGTGACAGCGACGTTGGAAAAACAGTCCGCCTATCCGGTTGGGTTCATCGTAAACGTGACCATGGAAATTTGTTGTTTATTGACCTGCGGGACCATTACGGAATTACCCAATGCGTCATTGAAACAGATGTCGACATTTTTCCGCAAGTTGAAGCCGTCCGTTCGGAAAGTGTTATCACAGTAACGGGAAAAGTTGTGGCTCGCGCAGGCGATGCCATCAACCCGAACTTGCCGACAGGTCAAGTTGAGCTTGATATTGCAGAATTCGAATTGCAGTCAGCTGCTGAAGACCTTCCAATGCCTGTCTTTGGTGAACAAGAATATCCGGAAGACATTCGCCTTCGTCATCGGTATCTCGATCTTCGCCGGGAACGCTTGCATAACAATATCGTCCTGCGCTCAAAAATTATCTCTGCCTTGCGCACATCTATGCAAGATCAGGGCTTCATGGAGTTCCAAACTCCAATTTTGACAGCATCATCACCAGAAGGCGCTCGTGACTTTTTGGTTCCAAGCCGTATGCACCCTGGTCAGTTCTATGCATTGCCACAAGCACCGCAGCAGTTCAAACAGCTCGTTATGATGTCTGGCTTTGATCGCTACTTCCAAATCGCCCCTTGTTTCCGCGATGAAGATGCACGCGCAGATCGTAGCCCCGGCGAATTTTACCAGCTTGATATTGAGATGGCTTACGTCACTCAAGAAGACGTTTTCCAAGCAGTTGAACCAGTTCTGACCAAAGTCTTCCAAGACTTCGCAGGCGACCGTGTTGTTGAAACACCGTTTGTGCGTATTCCTTTCTCTGAAGCGATGATGAAATACGGATCTGATAAACCGGATCTTCGTAATCCAATTATCTTGTCAGACGTTAGTGAAGTCTTCCGCGATTCTGGATTTGGTCTATTTGCAAAATCTGTTGCAAGTGGATCAGTCGTTCGCGCAATTCCAGCACCGGGTGCAGGTAGTAAAGCACGTAGCTTCTTTGATAAAATGAACGATTGGGCCCGTAAAGAAGGCGCAGGTGGCCTAGGTTACATCATCTTTAAGGATGGCGAGGCAAAGGGTCCAATTGCCAAAAACCTTGATGCAGATCGCATCGCCCAAATTCAAGAAATCACAGGCGTCTCTGATGGGGACGGCATTTTCTTCGCGTGTGATAAAGAACTGAAAGCTGCTGAACTTGCTGGTAAAGCCAGAAATATTGTCGGTAACGATCTTGATATCTGCGAAAAGAACGTATTCAAGTTCTGCTGGGTTATTGATTTCCCAATGTTCGAATATGACGAAAAAGAAAAGAAACTCGATTTCAGTCATAATCCATTCTCAATGCCGCAGGGTGGCCTTGAAGCTCTGGAGAATATGGATCCTTTGGATATCAAAGGGTATCAGTATGATATCGTCTGTAATGGTATTGAACTTTCATCCGGTGCGATCCGAAACCATCGCCCTGAAATCATGATGAAAGCCTTTGAAATTGCAGGTTACGATGCCAGTGTCGTTGAAGAACGTTTTGGCGGCATGTTGAATGCCTTTAAATATGGCGCGCCTCCCCATGGTGGTATCGCTCCAGGTGTTGACCGCATTGTTATGATGCTGGCTGACGAGCCAAATATTCGGGAAGTTATTTTGTTTCCGATGAACCAACAAGCACAAGATTTAATGATGCAGGCGCCGGCGCCAGTTCCGTCAAAAAATCTTCGTGAATTGCATATTCGAACAGTAATGCCGGACCCAAAACCGCAAGGTTGATGCCTGCATTACCGTTAGAGATTAAAAGCCCGGGTAGTTCCGGGCTTTTCTTTGCTCTTTTTTAAGGATTACCCTTGTAGAGTAACTTTAAATTAGAGGGTATGCATAGTGTCAACATCTGAAAAAATGAATGATCTTAGAGACGATAAAGAGCGATTTGTTGCTTTTTCGTTTGCCGCAGCCGATTTGCTGATCGAACTGGATCAGAGTGGTGTCATTTGCTTTGTCTCAGGTGCCGCTAAAGGTATTACAGGTAAAGATATTAAAGAATTAATGGGAATGAAGTTCGAGGATGTTCTCGACCCCATCGATCGACGTGTCATTACTTACCTTCTTCAAAATATGTCTGAAGGTGAACGTATTAGCCCAGTGGGAGCACGGATGGCGAATACAAATGTATCGTCCATTGTTGGGGCGTGTAGCTTGCCGCGAACCCATGGTCATATTTATCTGACAATTAACGTTACGGGTCTTCCCGCAGCCCAATCTCTTTCTGTTAATCGGGACGGAGAAACGGGCTTACTAGATAAAAATGATTTTGTGAAACTTGCCAATGATCAATTATCCCTTGCCTCAGAGACTGGGCAAGAGTTGGAACTGACCTTGTTGCATTTAGATAATATCCGCGATATGGCGGCGAATACTACAGAACAGGGAATGGATGAGTTCCTTGATAAGATGGGTGGTATTTTGCGGAGTTATTCATTTGGTGGCGATTCAGCTGGCCGAATTGATGGTGACAAATACGGCGTTTTACACAGTAAATCTTTTGATGGTAAAATCCTGCAAGACAAAGTTGAAAACCTTTCCGATGAGGTGTCACCTGGCCACGGTATCACAGTTTCTCCTAGCAGTATTGATCTGGATAAGGGACAATTGTCATCGGAAAACGCAAGCAATGCATTGATGTTTGTCGTGAATAGCTTCGTTAATACAGAAGACAAAATATTCTCAATTCAAAATCTCGCGGATGGTTTGCAAGGGCGCATGGAAAACACCATGAACCGCATATCGACCTTGAAGAGTGTCTTTCAAAAACATCAATTTAAACTCGTCTATCAACCGATTGTCGGTTTGTTGGATGAAAAAATACATCATCACGAGGTGCTCTGCCGTTTTAAGGACGGAGAGTCTCCGTACGAGACTGTGACGTTTGCTGAGGAAGTCGGAATTATTCTTGATCTTGATTTGGCTGTGGTCAAAAAAGCTCTGGATTATTTGAAAACATTTAAACCTAAGGGGGAAGACACGCCGAACCTTGCGGTTAATATATCCGGCCACTCTATGGAAAATGACCCCTTCATTGATTCGCTAAATGTTCTGCTCGACCAGAATAAAGACGTCAGCGGACATATGGGGATTGAGATTACGGAAACCAGCCAAATCAACGATTTGGTTCGCTCAGACAGAATTATTCAAAATTTCAGGCAAAAGGGTATTCATGTCAGCCTAGATGATATGGGTGCTGGCGCGGCTTCGTTCCAATATATTAGGGCACTGACCACTGATTTTGTGAAAATAGATGGTGCCTATGTCAGGGACGTCTTGAACAACGATCGTGATCAGGCAATTCTGCGGTGCATGGCAAGGCTCTGTATGGATCTCAAAATAGGAACCATTGCCGAAATGGTAGAGACTAGAGAACAAGCAACCCTACTTAAGCAAGCCGGTGTTGATTACGGGCAAGGATGGCTCTTTAGTAAACCTGTCGATGAGATAATTTCTCCGAAGGTAAAGCGCACAGTTTCTGTAAATGCACGCCGCAAAGGTTTCAAAACTGGATGGGGTTAAGCCCAAATACTCTGTCCAATTGAACAGAGCATTCAGATTTAGATAATTTACAAAATTGCTGGCAAGTTTAACTCATGTTCACGGGCGCATTCTTTTGCAATGTCATACCCTGCATCAGCATGCCTCATCACACCAGTAGCTGGATCATTCCAAAGCACTCTCTCAATTCGTTTTGCAGCTTCGTCGGTTCCATCGCAGCAGATAACCACCCCAGAATGCTGACTAAACCCCATTCCAACCCCGCCGCCGTGATGGATACTAACCCATGTTGCGCCAGATGCTGTGTTTAATAATGCGTTGAGCAGGGGCCAATCCGACACAGCATCGGATCCGTCCTTCATGGATTCTGTTTCTCTATTTGGGGATGCCACAGACCCAGAATCAAGATGATCACGACCGATAACCACAGGTGCGCTCAATTCACCTGTTTTGACCATTTCATTAAAGGCCAACCCCAAACGGTGACGATCCCCAAGGCCTACCCAGCATATTCTCGCTGGGAGTCCTTGGAACTCGATACGCTCGCTCGCCAAATCCAACCAGTTATGAAGATGTTCATTGTCAGGGATCAACTCACGAACCTTTGCATCGGTTTTTCGAATATCTTCCGGATCTCCAGATAGCGCTGCCCATCGAAAGGGTCCGATACCTCTACAAAATAACGGACGGATATAGGCGGGCACGAACCCTGGAAAACTGAACGCAGTCTCCAGTCCTTCTTCAAATGCCATTTGGCGAATGTTATTTCCATAATCCACTGTGGGGATGCCCGCTTCAGAAAAGGCGACCATAGCCTCGACCTGAACTCTCATAGAGGCTCTAGCGGCTTTTTCAACGCCTTTGGGATCGTTTTGTTGGCCGTCTAACCACTGGGCCATTGACCAATTTTGCGGAAGATACCCATTTATCGGATCATGGGCAGATGTCTGATCTGTCACCATATCGGGCCGAACACCCCGTTTGACTAATTCTGGGAATATATCTGCCGCGTTTCCAACTAAACCAACTGACTTTGCCTCTCCAGCTGCTGTCCATTTGTCGATCATGGCAAGGGCTTCATCTAGTGTATCAGCCTTTTCATCCACATAACGGGTGCGTTTCCTGAAATCAATTTTCTCTTCGTTACATTCAACAGCTAGGCAGCATGCCCCCGCCATTACAGCGGCCAATGGTTGCGCGCCGCCCATGCCGCCAAGGCCACCGGTTAATATCCATTTGCCTTTCATGCTACCGCCATAATGTTGGCGTCCGGCTTCAACGAAGGTCTCGTAGGTGCCTTGGACAATGCCTTGGCTCCCAATATAGATCCACGATCCGGCTGTCATTTGCCCGTACATCATCAAACCCGCTTTATCGAGCTTGTTAAAGTGATCCCAGTTCGCCCAATTGGGAACTAAGTTCGAATTGGCGATTAAAACACGGGGGGCATCTTCATGGGTTTTAAACACACCGACCGCTTTTCCAGATTGAACCAGCAGAGTGTCATCACTTTCAAGCGCCTTCAACTGCTCCGTAATGATATCGAAATCTTTCCAAGTTCGAGCAGCCCGACCAATACCGCCATAGACAACGAGCTCATTGGGGTTTTCTGCCACATCAGGATCCAGATTATTCATCAGCATTCGCAAGGGGGCTTCGGTAAGCCAAGATTTTGCATTTAATTTTGGGCCGCGCGGGGAACGAACTTCACGAATGTTATGACGAGGATTAGTCATTCTTTTCTCCAATGAATAAGTCTTTAAGCATCGATTTTTATGTGAGGAAGGGACGCGTACCCAACTGCAGCGCAGAACTCACCAGTTTTGAGCAATTCTGCCGCTTTCTCCAAGTCAGGAGATAGATACCTGTCCTCCGCCACTGCTGTGATATCTTGACGAATACGGGCAATACATTTTTCAAGTTTAGGGCTCGTTTTATGAGGTCCCCGAAACTCAATTCCCTGAGCCGCGCACAATCCTTCAATGCCGAGTATCCGTTCAAGGTTGGCAGTCATTATCAACAATCGCCTTGCCGCGTGACAGGCCATGGAAACGTGATCCTCCTGATTGGCCGATGTGGGAGTGGAATCCACAGATGCGGGATGTGCCATTTGTTTGTTTTCTGACATCAATGCCGCAGAAGTTACTTCAGCAATCATCAGGCCAGAATTCAGCCCAGGATTTGGAGATAAAAAGGCGGGAAGTCCGAAACTCAGTGCAGGATCAACCAACAGCGAGATCCTTCGTTGGGATATTGATCCAATTTCTGCTACTGCAAGCGCAATTTGATCAGCAGCAAAAGCGACAGGTTCAGCATGAAAATTACCGCCAGAGACAATGGATCCATCTGATAGAGTTAAGGGATTATCGGTGACGGCGTTTGCTTCAATTTCCAACGTTTTGGCAGTTTGGCGCAATAAATCAATGACGGCCCCCATAACTTGGGGCTGACATCGGATGCAGTACGGGTCTTGGACGCGGGTATCACCTTCACGGTGCGTTTCCCGAATTTCAGACCCCGCCATAAGGGCGCGAAGCGTATAACCCGCATCAATTTGACCTTGATGGCCACGAAGCAAATGAATCTCGGGATGAAACGGCGCTCCGGATCCCATCGCGGCATCTGTGGAAAGGGCGCCAGTTATTAAGGCCGATTGTGCGCAGTTCCAAGCCTTGAACAAGCCAATCAATGCAAGCGCAGTAGAGGCTTGCGTCCCATTTATAAGAGCTAAGCCTTCTTTTGGTCCCAGAATAAGCGGCTTAATTTCGGCTCTTTGAAGCGCTTCATTGCCACTCATGTGAACGCCATCAAGATATGCCTCGCCTTCACCGATCATTACTGCGGCCATATGGGCAAGTGGTGCAAGATCACCGGATGCACCGACAGATCCTTGCGCCGGTATAAATGGAATGACGTTCTTTTCCGCCATAACCTCTAACTGCTCAATAACTTGCCAACGGACACCGGAGGCACCACGGCCCAGTGACAAAAGTTTAAGCGCCATTATTAGGCGGACGATATTCTCATCCAGTGGATCACCAACACCACTGCAATGAGACAGAATAAGATTTCTTTGAAGAGTTTCAGTGTCTTCTGAGGGTATCTTAATGCTGGCAAGTTTACCAAAACCGGTGTTTACACCATAGACGGCTTCACCACCATTTGCTGCGGCGAGGATCAATGCAGCGCTTTTCTCAACAGCCGGTTTGACTGATCTCTCGATTTTAACAGGCGTGCAAGTTTGGGCAATTTTTCGTAAGTCGGCTAAGGACGCATTCCCGGGGGTTAGGGTAAGTGTCATTTCAATCTCCGCGAATTGATTGGTAAAGCGGGTTGAAACCCACACGATACGATAGTTCAGACGGGTGTTCTACGTTCCAAATGGCAAGCTCTGCCAATTTACCAACTTCGAGAACACCAATTTCGTTTTGAAGGCCAAGGGCTTGGGCGGCATGACGTGTCGTCCCAGTAAGAGCCTCTTCTGGTGTCAGTTTAAATAATGTACATCCCATGTTCATGGTCAGTAGAAGCGATGTCAGGGGGGATGAACCCGGATTACAGTCAGTTGCAAGTGCCATGGGCACGCCTGCGCTCCGAAGGGTATCAATGGGCGGAAGCCTACTTTCCCGAAGCGTGTAGAAGGCACCGGGCAGGATTACAGCAACGCTGCCCGATTGTTTTAAAGCCTGCACGCCGTCTTCATCCAAATATTCAAGATGATCTGCTGATAGAGCACCGTAGGATGCGGCAAGGGCAGCCCCTCCCAGATTTGAGAGTTGTTCTGAATGAATTTTAACGGGCAATGATAGCTCAGCTGCTTTGTCAAAAACCCGTTTAACTTCGCCTGGAGAAAATGCAATCCCCTCGCAGAAGGCGTCTACCGCATCTATGAGATTTTCAGCAGCACCAAGATCCATAGCAGGCAGGCAAACTTCCAACAGATACTCATTATTACGGCCAGCATATTCTGGCGGTAATGCATGAGCCCCGAGGAAGGTTGTTTTAATTCGAACGGACCGCAGCTTTTCAAGCTGACGGGCAGCGCGCAGCATTTTTAACTCATCTGCAATTGTTAAGCCATATCCCGATTTAATTTCGATCGTTGCCACGCCTTCGCTAAGCAATGCGTCAAGGCGGGGCAATGCATCTTGCACCAATTCACTTTCAGACATCTCTCGAGTGTTGCGGACGGTTGACATAATACCGCCGCCACTTCGTGAGATTTCCTCGTAACTTGCGCCTTTTAACCTAAGTTCAAATTCCCGTGCCCGATTGCCACCGTAGACAAGATGTGTGTGGCAATCAATTAGGGCGGGGGTCGTCAAACGGCCTTGCAGATCAATGCGTTCCCAACGATCGTCACTGTAAGTCGCGGGTAAATCTCTGGCAGCACCTATCCACTGGATTTTGCCGTCAGAGATGACAATTGCCCCGTTCTCTATCAAACCATAGTCGGCAGAAATAGCCGGAGATAGTGTTGCTAAAGTCGTATTTATATAAATCTTCTCGGTCAAAGTAGGTCCTTTAAGGATTGCTTTGTGTAGTCATATTGATATTATGTATAGACATAATACGTCAATCAAATTAATTGAAAATATTGAAAAGGTTGGTATCAGGGCCTTGATCAAGTTTACGAGATACAGGTATGTTATTGTTTTAAGGGAATAATTTTGGGATACGTTCGTGAAAACACCTAAATTGTCGTCATTTCAGGCCATAAAAACAGATATTATGGCGAAAATTAAAAGCCGGCACTGGCCCGTAGGCGAAATTATCCCAGGCGAAGAGCAACTCGCAGCAGATTATGGCTGTTCCAGAATGACAGTGAACCGCGCCTTGCGGGAGCTTGCTGAAGA
>Ga0209826_1000403_pt1 | contig 31764 bp, 28 predicted proteins | sample GOMGulsemesocosm_5_FD_184637 | JGI IMG/M metagenome (GOLD analysis project Ga0209826, IMG submission 184637) | Methane-oxidizing microbial communities from mesocosms in the Gulf of Mexico - GOM15C Gulf of Mexico (SPAdes) (version 2) | ecosystem: Environmental > Aquatic > Marine > Cold seeps... | reverse complement strand
TTGTTGTGGTTGGGTGTCGGGACCGCCATCGACATCGTAAAAAAATACGTAGGACTTACCCGCCATGTACTGAACGTTAAAGCTCAATACTTTTAATGAGGAGGCAGAGCTGGTTGGCTCTTTTAACGCAGTCTCAGTGGTGGTTGCGTCGCATTGAATTTTGGCGCTTTCAACGGCGGCGGGTATGCGCACGCCTTGCCACGCCCAACCGAGGGCCATCATCGCCAAGCCAATACATCCGAGCAGTAGACAGGTAAGTAATCGCAGCATAATGGTCGGCTTTGTTGGCGTGACTGATAATAGTCTTTATCTTTTAGAGGGCGGCGAGAATGGTCTCTGCGCTGCTCAGCTCGATACCTTTATTGTCTACGTTGAGCAGCTCTAAGGTTCCGTCGTTAATGATCATCGCGTAGCGTTTGCTGCGTGTGCCCATTTTGAAACCGCTGGCATCGAGGGTAAGATCCAGTGCGTTAGCGAGCTCGGCGTTGCCGTCAGCAAGCATGATTAGGTGTTCAGCATTCTGTTGCTGGCCCCAAGCACCCATTACGAATGCATCATTGACCGAGGTACAGATAATACTGTCGATGCCCTGCGCTTTAATTTTGTCGGCGTTAACGACAAAACCGGGTAGGTGTGTCATAGAACAACCAGGGGTAAAGGCTCCAGGTACGGCAAACATGACGACTTTCTTGCCGCTGAACAACTCATCAGTTGTGATGTCTTGTGGGCCTTTCTCGCCCATCACTGAAAGGGTAATGGAAGGTATTTTATCGCCGACATTAATGCTCATAGGGTGTCTCCGTGACGCTGTGTTTAGTGGGTAATTGGTACGCAGTCTGCTGTATGTGTTCGGTCATTACAAGATTGCGATATGCAATGCGTGCCTTGCCTTTTGTTCTTGCAGGCGCTGTAATAAGTATTGCGCTGTATCCACTCAGGAAATAACCCATGGCCCCTTTTCTTTTTCGCTGTTTGTCAGCACGACCCAAGTCAGCATTTATCCCGCTCGCTGTGCTGGGCATGATTCTCGCAGAGAGCGCAATGGCGCAGGGGGCGGGTGCGCCGGCCTATGATTGTCGAGCATTGACGGACAAGCATGAACGTCTAACGTGTTATGACGAAATTTTTGGCGACCCGCGTCGGGCTGATCTTGGTTCTGCGGGGGCTCAGCTAGTGTCTGAAGAGGTAGCTGATACAAACGCAGTGGGTACAGACGCCTTGGTGCGAGAGCGCATTGAGCGTGAGAAGAGATTATTCGAATACCCATTCACCCTCATTCCCCACAAGCCTAGTTACATTTTGCCTTACACCAATAACGCCAAGCCGAACAATGAGCCTTACAGTGCATTGGGAGACCTTAATGCCGATGACCAGAAGCTAGATAATGCTGAGGCTAAATTCCAGATTAGTCTTAAAGTGCCGTTGGCGCAGGATTTTTTGGTGGATGGTTCCACCCTATGGGCAGGTTACACACAGCTTTCTTTGTGGCAGGTATACAACAGTGAAGCCTCGGCGCCATTCCGCGAAACAAATTATGAGCCAGAAATATTTTGGGTATTTGATACCGGTGGAGAGTGGGCTGGACTGCCTCTACAGAGCTTCTCGCTGGGTTTTTCGCACCAGTCCAACGGCCGAGGCGAACTCTTGTCACGCAGTTGGAACAGAATATACGCAAATTTTTTATTAGCGGATGACAACTGGGCCGTCGGTTTCAAACCTTGGTATCGGATTCCCGAGGATGAGGCCGATGACGATAACCCTGATATTGATGACTACCTAGGCTATGCCGATTTTACCTTAGCCTATAAATGGGAAGAACTGACCTTCACCACGTTGCTGCGTAACAACTTACGCAGCAACAATAACCTGACCTCCGGAAATGTAACCATGAGCTTTCCCCTGCCCGGGCGTTTGAGTGGTTACGTAGAGTATGTAAACGGCTACGGGGAAACGTTGATTGATTACAACCATCGCAACCAGCGTATCGGTATCGGTGTGATTTTAAACGATTGGTTTTAAGCGGTAGGGTTTGAGACCCAGCGTATTTGAAAAAGCCAGCGGTGTGGATCGCTGGCTTTTTTGTGCCGGTTCAACCGTGAGTGAAGCGCTCGATCAATGCCCTGTACTGCGGAAATTGTGCGGTGAGGTGCTGCCTTTTTCCTAGCGTCATGTCAGAGAAATCAAACCCGGGGGCTACGGCCTCGCTGATTAAACCGTACTCACCGCTCTTTAGGTGGCTGGCTTTCCATATCCCTCCTGTGACGACCAGTTGAAGTTGTTGACCGGCTAGAAGGTCATGCCCGAGAGTCACGCTATTAAGCTGACCGGCCTCGTCGATTAGGTAGTAATCCACGGGGCTGCCGCCGTGGTAATAGTGAACGATATCCGATTGGTTCAGGTGCCAATGACCCGTCGGGGCGTCGTCGGTGAGCAGGTAGAATATGCTGCTTAATGTGAGGCGTGGTCCCCGCTCCGTTGGCACTTTTGCGCGCTGCTCTGCGGCAAAGGTGCGACGAAAGTAGCCGCCTTCGACGTGCTTCTCAAGTTGCAGCTGTTCAATGACCTGCTGTTTGTTTAATTGCATGAGGTGTCCGTCGGCGCTGGGGAAACCTGAGGTTTTGAGCTTGTTGGTATGGCAAGGGTTGTGTGAAGGCTAAACATACGACGCAGCACGCTATCGAGAAGTCGGTCGGGTAACCAGCGCTTCAGGCGCGGCATGATCCAACTGCTGTTGCCAATATAAGTAACGCTGGCAGGGTGCTGACGATCCAGTGCAATAAACGCTTGCCGAGCAAACTCAGCCGCACTCGTGGGGTGGTTTTGTGAGGCTCGGGCGCGTTTCATAATGGCAGCTTCCAGTGCGCGATAGAGTGAGTGCGGGGGCAGGTTTTGTTTGGCCTGCGCCTCTGAATTATCGGCGAAAGCAGACGCTATGCTGCCCGGCCTTAGGCAGGCGACGTTAATTAAAAATGGGTGAAGCTCCATGCGCAGTGCATCTGACATGCTGTGTACGGCCGCTTTGGAGGCGCAGTAAGCGCCGGAAAATGGCGTCGTCAGCACCCCAGAAACACTGCCAATGTTGGCAACTAATGCGGATCTCTTGGCACTTATAGGGTTAAGGCTCGCGTGGTTTAGCAGTGGCAGTAGGGCGCGGGTGATGCGTACCGGTGCCACCACATTGGTGGCAAACTGCAGTGTTAGTGTCTCCGGTTCGATGTCCATTAATGCCCCCATCGCGCCAAAACCAGCGTTGTTTATCAGCACGTCAACACGCCCGGCCTGGGCCCTGAGTTCGTCGACCATGGTCGCAATATCACGCTCGCTATTTACGTCTAGCTGTATGGCATGAATATGGGCAAGCGCTGCCTTATCGGACGCCAGCGCTTGCTCCAGTTGGGAGAGCAGTGGTGCCTGCTGTGTTGTTAGGCTGCGCAACCCGGCATAAACCTGATAACCCTGGGTGGCGTATTCAACGCACAGGGCCAAACCAATGCCGCTTGAGCAGCCGCTAATAACGGCCACGGGGGATGAACTAAGGGCCATGATGTGCCTCGCAGGAAGGGAGATGAGTATTGCACGATACTGGGGGTTGGCCTGAAGTGCTATTTTTCCTATACTGTTTAAATATACAGTATTTGTTGGGTGGCAATCTTGACCGTATTTCTTTGCTTTATTGAGCGGCAGGGATGGATTCAGCGACCCTTGATGATGACCTGAAGGATCACACCATGAAAGTAGCGCAGAGCTTTACCCCAGACCTTAGCTGTCAGATGCCGTTATCGCTTTATGTCCACAGCCTGAGTGCTGGCTTGGATTCGCCCGCTGAAAATGACGATAAGCTTGATCTAAATGAATATTTGATTCGCCAGCCTGAAAGCGCTTTTTACGCGTCGGTACGGGGCAATAACTTACTCGACCAAGGTATCTTTGATGGCGACCTGTTACTGGTTGATCGCAAGCTGAAACCACAGCACGGGCATCTGGTGGTGGTCTCAATGGCGGGTGAACTCAGTTGCCGGCTGTTTGATTTGAAGGCCAACAGCGTGCGTGGGTTTATTGAGGACGAGGAGCCCGTCGCGTTGGATAAGGAGGCGGACTTACGTATTGAGGGCGTGGTGATGCATTCAGTGCGCCACCACGGTCGTTATTTATAAACGCGGGCTAACTGACCGTTGGCTGGTTGCTGGCAATTCACTGGTCGCCAAGGTGTTTGGGAGACCCCCCGTGGGTGGGTTGGGTAGAAGTTGCTCAATGGTAACCAGCTCAATACCTTGACGTCGGAGCAGTGGAATTCTTCGCTCCAGTACGGCCAGTGTTTCAGGGTAGGGGTGGCCGATGGCAAGGGCTGAACCGCGTCGTTTGGCCAGTTGCACCATGCGCTCAAACTGCTTTTCAATGGCGTCGTTGTCGCGCTCGTGATCCAGAAAAACATCGCGCTTTTGGCTGCTGAGGCCATGTTGTTGGGCGACCTCCCAAGCTTGGCTTGCGGCGCTGGTGCGGCTGTCGATGAAGAACAGCTGCTGTTGCTTGAGCTCGGCCATGAGCCAGTTCATGGGCTCGTGAAGCTGAGTCAGGTAACTGCCCATGTGATTATTGATGCCGACGATGTGGGGAATGGCGTCGATGTTGTCGCGCAGGGTACGGATGAATTCCTCCTGGTCCATATCCGCAGTGAGTCCGCCAGCGTCCAGTTGTGACTTTTTCAAGTTGCTCATGGGGGCGTGCAGCATGATGGACTTGCCCTCTTCAAAGCCGAGCTCAGCCAGCGCCAAACCGTTAGGGGTGTAGGGCAATACGGCAAGGGTCAGTGCTGCGGGAAAGCGCGCGCTGCGCAAACCTTGTTTGAGGCTATAACCTATATCATCAATGATGATGGCTACGCGCGCAGTAATCGGTGGCAGGGGTTCTACTTCTGGGGTCTTCTGCTTTTTGGCAAAAATTGCTTTAGCTGGTAACGCTGGTTGGGTGTCCGCTACCGCTTTGGCTGAATCTTTCTCTGGGCGCTGGTAGTGACTGCTCGGGTAGCTGAAAGTCGCTGTGGGCGTTTCCACGGGGGTAGAATTTTGCTCGGCGGTGGGCTCTTGCTCGAGTTCGACTTTGGGTTCTGGGAATGGGTAGCGAAAGCCGCTGGTTTTGATCTCGCCGCCGCTTCGATAAATAGTGTCGGCAAGGCTGTTGGCAGCGCCGCTGAGTGTCAGCACCAGCGTTAGCGCCGTGAAGAAGCAGCCGTGCGCAGGCAACAGGTGTTGTGTGAAAGTATACGGGCGAGCGGTCAAAGCAGTGAATCCTAGCAGGGGGCAGGCGCCAATATACCAGTCGCAGCGGGGATACGAAAATTCCGCTCGCTCGGTGCGGGCGGAATGACTTCATTGAGCTCGGTGATGGCCGGGCAGTATTACTCGGCGGGCTCCGGCTCAAGCTGACTCAGCTGTTTCTCGTTGGGGGACAAAATACGGGGGCGGTGACTGCCAAATAGGTTCACGCCTTTGAGTAGGTTGAGCGCCTCAAACATTTGGTTGTCGCGGGTAAACAGATCGTCGCGCTCGCTCTTGCCTTGCTCGCGGGCTTTGCTGTCGTGGGCTTCACCGCCGTTGCCATTATCGAGTCGGCCACTGAGGTCTGCTTCAGTAACGCGCATGCGTGAGCGAATGGCCTCCACCTTGGCACGTTCAACGACTATGTCAGGCGTGATGCCCTGGGCCTGAATTGAGCGGCCATTGGGGGTGTAGTAGAGCGCAGTGGTCAGTTTAATGGCCTGCTCTTCGTTGAGTGGAATGACGGTTTGCACCGAGCCTTTACCAAAACTCTCGGTGCCGAGGATTACCGCACGGCGGTGATCTTGCAGGGCGCCAGCAACAATTTCAGAGGCCGATGCCGAGCCGCCATTGATCAGCACAACGATGGGCAGTCCGTTGATGAGGTCGCCGGGCTGGGCGTTGTACTCTGTATCTGTATTGTCGACACGCCCCTCGGTATAGACCACTAGGCCGCTGTCGAGGAAGGTGTCGGCGACGCCTACGGAGGCTTGCAGTACGCCGCCTGGATTGTTACGGAGGTCGAGAATTAAGCCCTTTAGATCACTGTTCTCGGCCAGTAGTTTTTCGACTTCTGTGGCTGTGTCGATACCGGTGTTCACCTGAAACTGGGCGATGCGTAGGTAGCCATAATCCTCGTCGATAATACGCGAGCGCACGCTCTGTACCTTGATCGTGTCACGCACGATCACCACTTCGAAAGGTTGATCGACACCGTCGCGGACGATCAGTAGCTTGATTTCACTGTCGATGGGGCCGCGCATCATCTCCACGGCTTCCCCCAGATTCAGCCCTTTCACGGGTTTTTTATCCAGTTCAATGATCAGGTCGCCCGACTCGATACCGGCCTTGGCAGCGGGGGTGTCATCGATGGGGGAGATTACCTTGATGAAGCCGTTTTCCATGCCGACTTCGATACCCAAACCACCGAATTCGCCGGTGGTATTAACCTGGAGGTCATCGAACGAACTGGCGTTTAAGTAGGATGAGTGCGGGTCGAGTTCTGCCAGCATGCCCTTGATGGCGTATTCCAGCAGGGTGGCGTCGTCTATCTCTTCGACATAACCCTTACGTATGTGCTCGTAAACCTTGGTGAAGGTGCGCAGGTCTTCCAGCGGCAGCAGGCCAGTGGTACTGCTGGGCTCGGCGACGGCTGCAGGCGTGTCGAGGTCTGTCGATCCCGCCCAGGCGCCAGTGCCGGAGAGAGCAAGGGTTAGGCCGAAGGCCAATGGACGTAGGGTGTGGGACAGCATGATCAACTCCAGCGTAGTGCTTGGGTTTGGTGCGCAGTGGCGCCAGTTCAAATTTGGGGGTCAGGTTGGCTAGGGCTGCGTTTTGTCAGCACTAGCTAGTGTAGACCCCTTTATCTCATGAAAATTCGACGTATCGCTTTAAGAATTACGTGCATGTCATTAATACTACTGAAAAACACACCGTATGACGCCTTAAATATACCGTAACCGCCCTTAGGTGCGCTTACACCAGCGCGCGGGATTGGTGGGTTTGCCTTGGTGGCGGACCTCAAAGTAGAGGCCGGCGTGGATCTGCCCACCGGTATCGCCCACCTTGGCAATGGTGTCGCCACTGCTTACCCAGTCGCCGAGCTCTTTTAATAACATTTGGTTGTGCGCGTAGAGGCTCATGTAGCCTTTGCCGTGGTCGACAATCATCAGCAAACCGTGACCGCGTAGGTAGTCGGAAAAGACGACACGACCGTGGTGAATGGCCTCTACTTCACTGCCCAGTGCCGCTTTGATGCGCACGCCGTCCCAGCGCAGTTTGCCTGCGGCCTTGTCGCTGCCAAATGCATTGGTGATTGGGCCGCGGGTGGGCCATGACATCTTGCCACGGCGTTGGGCGAAGGGCTGGTCGCCACCGGGAATTTCTAAGTTGGCGATGGCTTCGGTAACTTGTTTTAACAGGGTTTCGAGGCGCTGTTGGTCACGGGTTTTGTTTTTTAGTTGTTCATCTTTGCTGTGGATGCTGGAATTGAGTTTTGCCAGTGTGCGCTGCCGGTCCTGTTGTTTGCTGAGCAGCTGTTGATGGCGTTGCTGGAGCGATTTTTGGCTGGCTTTTATCGTATTTGTTTTGGCTTCGATGCGTGGCTCAAGACGGTCGAGTTCGCCGATGGTTTCAAGGTAGGCATCAATTTTGTCTGCACGGGCGTCGATGAAATAGTCATAGTATTTCAGAGTGCGTGCCAGCTCGGCGGGGTCCTGTTGGTTTAGCAGCAGTTTGACCTGACTTTGCTGGCCAAGCCGGTAGGCACTGTTGACGTACTCACCGATGGTTTTCTGTTGTTCGCGGCGTTTGCCCTGCAACTCAATCCGATTACGGTTGAGTTGCAGTAGTTGCTTTTTTCCGCTGGCAAGTTCCCCCTGCAAACGCTCAATCTTGCCGCTGAGTTGACCTATGTCGATTTCGGATGTTTGCAGGCTGTCTTGGAGATCGTTGCGGCTGCCCTTGACCTTTTGCAGCTCGCTTTTGAGCAGGGTGATGCTTTTCTGCAGCTCGAGCAGTTTGGCTTGGTAGTCTTCGTCGCTCGATTGCTGTGCAATGGCTGGACTGGCGAGCAGCGCGAGTGCGATTATTGCGACGCCCAGTAGGGGTTTGAATGTAAAGTTCATAGCTGTCGGTACTTAGTTAAGGCGGCTTGATTTAGGGCGAACTCGCCCGTTGTGATGATGTTGAAAGCAGCCGCAGTTTGGCATTTCTTGAGGCCGCTGACCATATCCAAGCACGTGTATGGATTCAGTGCCGAATTTTGAGGTCCGAGGATTAGCTGTTGGATTGACTGGCTTCGTTGGAGAGGGCCAGATCGCTGATCTCTCGGTAGAGTTTGATGCTGCGTAGAATCACCAGTTGGTATTCCGGGTGGCGGTCGGCGAAGGTCTTAAGGTGGCCGATGTCGAGCATGAGCAGTTGCAGGAAGTGTATGTCGAGATCGCTGATCGGCTTGCCGCTGAGCAGCCGCACTTTTATTTTCAGTGCACGGGGCAGCTCGTGATGAAACAACTGCTGCAGTAGCGCTTGACTGACGGATGTACTCAGCGCGCAGTCTTCTTTGAGGTTGATCATGATGGCCACCTAGCGAAAAATGGGGCGTGCTGCCTTTCAGTTTAGCCCTTACAGGCGTCAAAGGTGGGAGGCTGTTAGGCTACTTATTTATAACAGTGAGGTGTGAAGAGGTGGATCGAAGAGGTACTAGAGGTGTTTGATCCGAAACTAACCTTTAGGTCAGCTTCGGATCAGGGTTGCTTAGAGAAACTCCACCAAGCTCTGGCCGGTCATTTCCGCTGGCTGCTCAACCTCAAGCATTGCTAGTAGCGTCGGCGCTACGTCCGCTAGGCTACCGCCGCCTCTCAGACTTAATTGGCGCTTGCCCACGTACATAAACGGCACCGGAAGGATCGTGTGCTGTGTATGCTTTTGGCCGTTAACGTTGTCGAACATGGTTTCAACGTTGCCGTGGTCCGCGGTGACGAAAGCTTCCCCGTCGGTTTTCTCCAGCGCGGCGAACACATCAGCCATGCAGCCGTCGACGGCTTCAACAGCCTGAACCGCCGCGTCGAAATTGCCTGTGTGGCCAACCTGATCACAGTTCGCATAGTTACAGATGATGGCGTCGTACTTGCCGGACTCAATGGCAGCGATGAGTTTGTCGGTCAGCTCTGGCGCGCTCATTTCGGGTTGCAGGTCGTAGGTTTCGACATCTGGGGATGGCACCAGAATACGCTCTTCACCAGCGTAAAGGTCTTCTTGGCCACCACTGAAGAAGAACGTTACATGGGCGTACTTCTCGGTTTCGGCAATGCGCAGCTGCTGCTTACCGGCTTTTTCCATTACCTCGCCAAAGGAATTAACCAGCGCCATCGGCGGGAAGGCGCAGCTGGTATTTATGTCGCCAGCGTATTCGGTGGTCATGACAAAGTCCGCGAGCTGTGGCGTCTTCCCGCGGGCAAAACCGTCAAAGTCCGCGTTTACAAACGCCCGCGTAATCTGGCGCGCGCGATCTGGACGGAAGTTCATAAACAGCAGCGTATCACCATCGTTGACGGTGGCGGGGGCCTGGCCTTCAGCGGCGATGACGGTGGCTTTAACAAACTCATCGTCTTCACCGCGGGCGTAAGCGGCGGCCAAACCATCTACGGCACTTGTGGCGGTGTATTGAGCTTTCCCTTCTGTCATGAGATCAAACGCTTGCTGTACACGATCCCAGCGGTTGTCTCGGTCTAGACCGAAGAAGCGACCGCAGATGGTGGCAACGCGGCCGACACCCAAGTCCGCTAATTTTTTCTCAGTTGTAGCCAGCGATGGCTCAGCGCTGCGCGGCGGTACATCGCGGCCGTCGAGGCTGGCGTGTACATAAACTTCTTTGGCGCCGCGTTGGGCGGCCAGCTCAATCATCGCATTGATGTGGGCTTCGTGGCTGTGCACGCCGCCCGGCGAAAGCAGGCCCATGATATGCACGGCTTTACCCGCCGCGACGGCTTTATCGATGGCGGTCAAATAGACCTTATTGGTGAAGAAATCACCGTCTGAGATGGCTTTGTTGATACGGGTGAAGTTCTGGTAGACAACGCGACCAGCGCCGAGGGTCATGTGGCCCACTTCAGAGTTACCCATTTGGCCTTCCGGAAGACCCACGGACATACCAGAGGTATGAATCAACGTGTTTGGTTGTTGCTGGCGAATACCGTCCAGTATTGGCGTGTTGGCGCTCAAAATGGCGTTGTGCTCTGGATTGTCGGAGTGGCCAAAGCCATCGAGGATCAGCAGTACTAAGGGTTTCTTCGCGTCAGTCATAACTCTACACATTTTGTGGTGGGCGGTTCCGCGAGTCTGGCGATTACGCCAGTCGAGGCCTAGAAAAAGGCGCCAATTCTATACTATTTGTTGGCCATAACTCTATAAATGGTTAAGAAATGCTCAGGGGTAGCTGCTATACTGCGCGACCTTTTATGATGACCGCTCAAGTTTTTCCGCCATCAGCTTGGTTACCGCTGAACTGCGGTGCAATTGGCGGGCGTGTGCGCTTTTTCTTGGCACCATTTATTTAGCACAATTAGGAAGTAGACAAACGTGGAATTATTTTTAGCTTTTATCAGTGAACAGTGGATGTTGGTCAGTGCATTGGCCGTATTGGCCTACGCCTACGCGTGGACCGAAAAGCAGAAGGGCGGTGTGACGGTATCCCACCATCAGCTGACGCGCTTAGTAAATGACGGCAGTGCTGTGATTGTTGATCTGCGTGACGCGGCTGAGTTTAAAGGCGGTCATATTGTGGATGCGTTACATATCCCCCACGCCAAACTCAGCGATCGCGTCGGTGAGCTGGCGTCCCATCAGGCGAAGACCATTATTCTGGTCGATAAAGTCGGGCAGCACGCCGGTGCGGCGGGCCGAGTACTCAAGGCCAAGGGCTTTGAGGTGAATCGCTTAGAGGGTGGAATGACAGACTGGCAGTCCAATAACCTGCCAGTGGTTAAATAGCACGCATACACTTTTTTCAACTTATTAAATTGAGGCGCTGTTATGGCCATTGTCACTATCTACACCACTAAAACGTGTCCTTACTGCATTCGTGCTAAATACCTGCTCGACGCCAAAAAAGTTGAGTATGTTGAAATCGCCGTGGATGGTGATATGGACTTGCGGCGCGAGCTGATGGCTAAATCTGGTCAGCATACGGTGCCACAAATATGGGTGGGCGATACGCACGTCGGTGGCTGTGATGAGTTGATGGCGTTGGGGCGCAGTGGTGAGCTGGATGAGATGCTCGCTGCTCAGTCAGAACCGGCGTAAGAAATTTCAACTTTAGGGGTTGAAAGCCTTTTTCTCAGCCCCATAACTCTTACATAGCAAGCGCAAGGGCACTGCCCAGCTTGGAACCCCCAACAATAATGAATTATAGGGCAGTACAGTACTATGGCTGAAGAACAAACCAACGCAGCAGCAGAAACCGAAGCCCCACAGCAGCAATTTGCTCTGCAGCGCATCTACCTTAAAGACCAGTCTTTTGAAGCACCTATGGGTGCGGCGGCTTTTAAGAAGAAGTGGCAGCCAAGTGTTAACCAAGAGCTGAATACCAAGACAAGTAAGATCGAAGACGGTCTGTTCGAGGTGACTTTGACGTTGACCATCACGGTTAAAATCGAAGACGAAACCGCTTTCTTGGTTGAAGTGCAACAAGCTGGTTTGTTCGCGGTTAATGGCATCGAAGGTCAGCAGTTGGCTCAGGTGTTGAACACGGTATGTCCTAACATCTTGTTCCCATATGCACGCGAAGCCATAGATAACGCCGTAACCAAGGGCAGCTTCCCTGCTCTGATGTTACCGCCAGTCAACTTTGATGCACTGTTTGCTCAAGCGGTTGCTCAAGCCAAGCAGCAGCAAGAAGCTGACGCGGATGCACCGGAAACCGTTAACTAAGCAACTCGCTCAGTTGATAAAAAGCCCGCTCTTGCGGGTTTTTTTATGCTTGGAGAAGTCTGTGCGACATGCCGAGGATTTTACCAAACTCACTGCTTTTACCCAGCAGGTCATCCTTGCGGTGCGCGCTATTCCTGTGGGGCAAGTACGCAGCTATGGCGATGTCGCGGCACTGGCGGGCAGTCCTCGAGCGGCACGGCAGGTGGTGCGCATCCTTTCGAGTTGCTCGGCTAAATACGAACTGCCCTGGCAGAGGGTGGTGAATAAAGCAGGCTCCGTGGCTTTGAAAGACCCAGCTTTAGCGCTCGAGCAGATTGCACGACTGCGCGGCGAAGGGCTGCACGTGACGGATGCTGGGCAGGTTATGCGTTGTGATTCATAAAAGGAGTGAAGCGTGGCGACGGAGATAGAACGAAAGTTCTTAATCGACCTAGAAAAAATAGGGCCGCTTGAGAACGGTATGGCGATTAAGCAAGGTTATGTGCCAACCAGCACGAAAACAGCGGTTCGAGTTCGGGTCAAAGAAGATCAGGCCTTTCTGACATTGAAGGGGGCCAATAAAGGCGCGACGCGCTCTGAGTTCGAGTACGTGATCCCCCTGCCGGACGCTGAAGCCATGTTGGCTGAGCTGTGTGAGGGCCCCATCATCGATAAAACACGTTACCTCATTTCGTACGCAAAGCATGTTTGGGAGGTGGATGTGTTTTATGGCGACAACCAAGGCTTGATGGTTGCGGAAGTTGAAATGGCGAGTGAGGGTGAGAAGGTCGAGTTGCCGAACTGGGTAACCACTGAAGTCACGGGCGAGGTGAAGTACTACAACTCAAGCTTATTGGCTAACCCATATAAGAGTTGGTGATACGGAATTTTCTATTTGTTTCCGTGGCTCGGGGGAGCTAAGCGCTTTACGGTCGCACCAAGTTGGTGCGGTCTTCGTTGTGATGTTGCCCGTCAGCTTCACGCAGGCTTGCACCTAATTAGATTTGTGCGCCCTGCACATTCATTCTTTAGTTGGGCGGTTTGAGCTGAAACAGACACTATCGTTTGCATCCGCGGATGTTTTAAGCGCCCCTGCATCAAGGGTGGCGGCTTCTTTCGGTACTACTTAACCTGCTTGAATCAGATTTGGGGGCGGGAGGATTCAGAGTCTGTCGTTGGTATAACACACCCAAAATCGTTAATATGCTCGACTTGGATTGATTATTGCTTTGCTACTTGTTCAGGATCGTCATGATTGGCTCAAGGTAAACCCTAGGCTGGCTGATAGCCTTGGGTTGGCGACGCAATAGATCGACAGCCTTATTTAGACGCCAGCCTTAATGAGGTCGGTAAAATAATTCACGATTAAATAGAATTTGTAGAAGGAATGTTCAATGAGTGGCAATGAGTCTCGCACCCAAGCAATTTCACAGATCACTAATGCTGATGCTGTAGAAACATCCATGACAGCCCCGATGAAAGAAATTTGGGGTTGTGATGTTTTCAGCCTGAAGCAGATGGAAGAGTCTCTGTCTAAGAAAGCTTTTAAAGCTATGCAGAAGACAGTCCAGACGGGTGCTCCGCTGGAAGAAGCGACGGCTGATATCGTGGCTGCGGCCATGAAAGACTGGGCCATGTCTAAGGGCGCTAAGTTCTTCTCACACATCTTCTACCCAATGACCAACGCCACCGCTGAGAAACACGATGGTTTCATCGTCTCTAGCCCAGATGGCAGCTCAATCAACGAGTTCACTGGCGGCCTATTGATCAAGGGCGAGCCAGACGGTTCTTCTTTCCCGAACGGCAGCCTGCGCATGACCAACGCTGCCCGCGGTTACACCGCATGGGATCCAACAAGTCCAGCGTACATTCAGCACACCGCTAACGGCGCGACGCTGATGATTCCTAGTGTTTTCATGTCTTGGACAGGCGAAGCACTGGATAAGAAGATTCCACTGCTGCGCTCTAACGCAGCAATGAACAAGGCCGGGCAGAAGCTGTTGGGTCTAATGGGCGAAACTGAAATCGCTCCGCTGAACTCTAGCTGTGGTGCCGAGCAGGAATACTTCCTGATTGACTCTAACTTTGCTAACAGCCGCCCAGACCTACTGCTGGCCGGTCGTACCCTGTTCGGTGCTGCGCCTGCTAAAGGCCAGGAATTCGACGACCATTACTTCGGTGCAATTCCTGAGCGTGTTCAGGTGTATATGCAGGCGGTTGAAGACAAGCTGTACCGCTTGGGCATCCCAGCCAAGACTCACCACAACGAAGTGGCCCCAGGCCAATTCGAAATCGCACCTTACTACGAAGCGGCTAACGTTGCTGCCGATCACCAGCAGCTGCTGATGACCACGTTCAAAGCCACGGCTAAAGAGCACGGTTTTACATGTCTTTTCCACGAGAAGCCATTCGCCGGTCTCAACGGTTCTGGTAAACACGTGAACTGGTCTGTTGGTAACTCTACCCAGGGTAACCTGCTGGATCCAGGTCAAACGCCACAGGACAACCTGAACTTTTTGGTGTTTTGTGGTGCAGTAATTCGTGGCGTGCACAAACATGGTGCGCTTTTGCGTGCCGTTATCGCGTCAGCTGCCAACGATCACCGTTTGGGTGCTAACGAAGCGCCTCCGGCAATTCTGTCTGTTTATTTGGGTAGCCAGCTCGAGCAGCTGTTCCAAGACATTAAAGACGGCAAGGTTGCTGCGACCGCCACTGGCGGCGAAATGGATCTAGGTCTGCCGCAGATTCTGAACTTTGAACGCGATCCAGGCGATCGTAACCGTACTTCTCCGTTTGCCTTCACCGGCAACCGTTTCGAGTTCCGCGCGGTGGGTTCTTCACAGTCTGTTTCTGGACCATTGGTTGCCATGAACACCATGCTGGCTGACTCCCTAGACTGGATCTCTGCTAAGTTGGAAGCTCAGCTTGCTAACGGCGTTGAGAAAACAGCCGCGGTTATGGCTGTATTGAAAGAGCTGATGGAAGCGCACGGCAACGCTGTATTTGGTGGCGACGGTTACTCTGCTGAGTGGCACACCGCGGCTGTTGAAGAGCGTGGCCTGAAGAACATCCCAACCACAGCTGATGCCTTGCCTGCTTTCAACGATGCTGAAGTGGTAGAGCTGTTTAAGTCTACGGGTGTTTTATCGCCTCTAGAATTAGCGAGCCGTTACGAGGTTTACGCTGAGCAGTACGTACTGTCTATCGAAGTTGAAGCTAAGCTGGTTGTTGAAATGGCGACTAACACCATCTATCCAGCCGCTGTTTCTTACTTGTCTGAGCTGTCTAGTACTAGTGCTGGCCTGACTGCGATGGGTGTCACTCTGGACGCCGGCATTGCGACGGAGATTGCAGGTAACGCCAACGACATGATGGTGACGGTTGCTAAGTTGTCCGAAGCGCTAGAGAAAGAAGACTTTGCTTCTACTGACGTGCACATGCAGTTCTGCGCTAACGAGATTCGCGGCCTGATGGATACCGCTCGTAGTTACGCCGATAACCTGGAAGGTTTGGTTGCCGACAAGTACTGGCCTTTGGCTAAGTACCGTGAAATGTTGTTCATCAAGTAAACAACCACTGCACTGAAAAAGGCCGCTTTATGCGGCCTTTTTTTATGTCTGTCATTTAGCCGAAAACCCCCTTTCTTTAACGCTTAACGATTCTTGTCGGTGCGGCTGCTATAGATCGTTGCCTTGCCGAGGCAGAACCACTATTTTAGTTGCCCTTTGTAGTCAGCGCGCCAGTACATTTGCTGGGACTAAGGTCATATAAAATAATAATGGTGGCTGGACGAGCGCGAGATGATTTTGTCTCTGAGATTGGAGTATCAGCACAGCAAGGTGCAGCGCCTAGAGCGTTGTTATGCTGTGTTGCTGGAGGTTTATTGGTGAATCGGTTGGTGAATAAAAAAGTCTTACCCGTAATGGTATTGCTGGGCGCTACTCTGCTCGCCAGTGTACTGCTGGCGCTAGAGCCCGATGTGAAACTGAAGCCGCCATCTGCCTTGCTGCCCGCCGTACGGGTCATTCCTGTGGCCATGCAGAGTAAAACCCTGGCCGTCTTGTCAGAGGGCGTGCTTAAACCAAGTACGGAGTCCACGTTGGTACCGGAAGTCGATGGTCGTATCCTTTGGCTGGCGCAGTCCCTCGTGGTGGGCGGGCACTTTACGCAGGGCGATGAGCTGCTGCGTATAGACCCAGCAGACTACCAAGCCGCCGCCGATGAGGCGCAGGCGCTACTGACACAGGCGACGGTAGAAGAAGACTTTGCCGGTGATGAGTTCAAGCGCAACCAAAAACTCTATCAACAGAAACTCGTCAGCCAGACGAAGTACGATGATTCCAAACGTCACCTAAGTTTGCGACGCGCCGAGAAACAGCGCGCCGATATTGCCTTGGGGCGCGCACAGCGCGACCTTGAGCGCACGGTTATTCATGCCCCTTACACGGGCCGAGTCCGGACTGAATCGGTTGCGGCGGGGCAGTTTGTTAGGCGTGGTGATGTGATTGCTGAACTCTACGCGAATGATCGCTTTGAGGTGCGCTTGCCCGTCGCTCGCGACCAGTTGCGTTACCTCAACTTGCCACAGGGGCCACAGCAATTTCTTAAGCCTACGCCGGTACGCTTCAGCGCCGGTTATGGTGGCGAAGGTTACAGTTGGTACGGTGAGCTGGTGCGAGGAGAGGCTGAAGTGGATGCCCGCTCGCGGATGTTTTATGGCATCGCTGAAATTCACGCTGCGCAGGTGTCCAAGCCGCTGTTGATGGGCATGTTTGTGCAGGCCCAGATTGAGGGTGTAGTGGTCGAGTCAGTGGTGAGCCTGCCGCGTGTGGCGGTGCGTGATGATCAACATGTGCTCATCGTTGACGCCGATGATCGTCTGCGTGTGCGGGCGGTTGAGGTGTTGCGCAGTGAGCGGGATCAGGTGCTGATTGTCGGTGGTCTCAAGGCGGGTGAGCGGGTTTGTATCTCCCCACTGGATGTCGTGGTTGACGGCATGCGTGTAAAACCCGTGCCCCTCACGACTACAGAGCCGCACCCTGTGTCTGACACGTTGGTGACGGATGCCAGTGCTCGTCTTACCCAGCTGCGGGAGTAGTGGCGATGCATGGCTTAATTCGTTGGTTTGTGGATAACCCTGTCGCGTCTAATCTGTTGATGTGGCTGATGATCATTGGTGGGCTGCTGACGCTGCCAACACTGCACCGCGAAGAATTTCCCAATATGACCTATGACGCGGTCAGCGTCAGGGTGGTTTACCCGCTGGCGACCGTTGAAGAGGTTGAGCAGACCATTTGTGTGCGCATCGAAGAGGCGATCGCTGGTACAGAGGGCATCAGCAAACTCAAAGCCATCGCGGCACAGGGTCAGTGTACGGTTCTGGCCGAACTCTATGGTGGTGTCGATAAAGCCAAGGCGTTGCGTGAGATCAAAAATAAAGTCGACGGTCTCGACAGTCTTCCGCCGGAAGCCGAGCTGCCCGTCGTTACCGAAGAGGTCGTTTTAGCGGCTGTGTTACAGGTGGTGCTCGCAGGTGAGGTGGATGAGCATTCACTCAAACGCTTAGGCCAGCGCATGAAGGATGATATTACCGAGCTGCCTGAAGTGAGCCAGGTGAGTCTGGTGTACACCCGCCCCTATGAACTCTCCTTAGAAATATCCGAAAGTACTCTGCGCCGCCACGGTTTAACGCTGGCGCAGGTGGCTGAGACTATTCGCGCGAACTCGATTGATTTACCCGGCGGTATGGTCAAAACCGCTGCCGGCCAGATACTGCTGCGCACGAAAACCCAAGCTTACTGGGGTGCTGACTACGCCAGCATTGTGGTGCTGACTCGGGCCGATGGTACACAGGTGAAGCTCGGTGATATTGCCCGCATCGTCGATGGCTTTGAGGACTCCGACCTCAAAGCCAGTTTTGACGGTAAACGTGCCATCGTCATCGATGTTCGCCGTATTGGTGAAGAGGATGTTCTGGATGTAGCCAATGCCGTGGAGGACTACCTTGAAGAAGCAGAGGCTTGGCTGCCAGACGGTGTCGATGTCGTGGTTTGGCAGGACGAGTCCGAAGAGCTGATCAGTCGCATACGCACACTGGGGAAAAACGGCATCAGCGGTTTGTTGCTGGTGATGTTGGTGTTGACGCTGTTCCTGCGTTTCAGTTTGGCCTGCTGGGTGGCGGTGGGTATCCCTATCGCCCTGTTGGGCGCGGTATTGATGTTCCCGCTGTTTGATTTATCCATTTCAACCATGTCCATTATCGCCATTATATTGGTACTGGGGATTTTGGTGGACGATGCCGTGGTCATCGGAGAGCGAGTGCACGCTTACCAACTCAAGGGCTACTCGGCTCGAGATGCCGCCATAGCTGGCACCCAAGAAGTGTCGCTGCCAGTTATTTTTGGGGTGTTAACCACCATTGTGACCTTTATCCCGGTGATGCTGGTGCAAGGTGAGATGTCGGGTTTCTTAGGCGGGATTGGCTATACCGCGATGCTCGCTCTAGTGTTCTCGTTACTCGAATCTCAGCTGATCTTGCCCTCGCACCTCGCGCGTCACCCGCTGGTGCAGGAGCATGAATCGAAACCGCACGCTAAAGCTTCATGGGTAAGGCGCTGGTCTGGGGTTGAAAAATACGTCAGCAGCGCCTTGGCGCGTTTTGTTGAGCGGCACTACCGGCCTTTCGTAAAGCGCGCTATTGAATGGCGCTACACGACCATCAGCGCGGCCTTGGGAATGCTTATTGTGACTTATGGGCTGATCGCCGGTGGCCACATCACCGTGCAATTTTTCCCGTCGATTGCAGGGGAGCGATTATACGCCACGGTGATCATGCCGGAGGGCACGGCAGTCAAAGACACCGAACAGGCGGCGGCCCAGCTGGAGCGGGCTGCAGAGCAGTTACGGGTAGAACTGGACGCCGAGCGCGGGCCGGATGAGGAGGCCTCACGCGTCAAGCATATGATGGTGTCGGTCGGCAGTCAGATTGGTAAAAACAGCATGGCGGTGACCACGGCGAGCGGCAGCCATTTTGCGGAAGTTGCCCTAGAGTTGAATTTACCCGAGGGTTACAGTGGCCCCTCGCCCGCGGAATTTGCCTCGCGTTGGCGTGAGCTGGCCGGTGCTGTGCCGGATGCGGTAGAGCAGACCTATACCGCCAATGTTCTTGCGGCGGGTAATGCCATTGAGGTGGTCCTGCGCGGCTCGGACATGGGTGACTTGAGTGAAGCGGCGGCGCTGGTGAAGCAAGAGCTCTATGCGGCGGCCGGCCTCTACGATATTTATGATAGCTTCCGCGGCGGCAAGCATGAAATACACCTCCAGCTATTGCCCGAGGCCCGCACGTTGGGGCTTAGCGCGCGCGACCTAGCTCTGCAAGTGCGTCAAGCCTTCTACGGTGAGGAGGTGCAAAGGGTGCAGCGTGGAAAAGATGAGGTGCGTGTCTATGTGCGCTACCCCGACGACGAGCGCCGTAGCCTCAGTAACTTGGAGTCTATGCGCATCCGCACTGCCGATGGCACCGAGGTACCTTTTAGCAGTGTCGCTAAAGTAAGTATGCAGCGCGGGATGTCGAAGATTGAGCGGGTAAACGGCAAACGTGTGGTCAGGGTGATCGCCGATGTAGACCGCACGCAAACCACGCCCGAGGAAGTGCTGGCACGTTTAGAGCGCGATGTCTTCCCGCGGGTTACGCAGCGCTGGCCGGATCTTAATATACTGTTGGCGGGCGAGGCCGAGACCAGCGACGAGGCCCTCGGGGGACTGGTGGTTATGACGGGATTGAGCATGTTCCTCGTCTTCGGTCTGTTGGCGATACCGCTTAAGTCTTACCTGCAGCCGCTGGTGGTCATGAGTGTGATTCCTTTTGGCGCGGTTGGTGCGATGCTCGGGCATTTTGTTTTGGACGAGGATGTTGTGTTCTTTTCCCTGTTGGGTGTTGTGGCATTAGCTGGGGTGGTGGTCAATGCGTCGCTGGTGTTGGTTGATAAGGCCAATCGCCTGCGCGCAGAAGGTTTGAATCCTAGGGCGGCCATTGTCGAAGCGGCCTGTGAGCGCTTCAAGCCCATTGTCCTCACCACGGGCACGACCTTTCTCGGATTGTTGCCATTGATGTCATCCGACGACTTTGCCACCAGCATGTTTGTGCCTATGGCCATTTCATTGGGCGGTGGGGTGTTATTTAGCACGCTAATCAGCCTAGTGTTGGTGCCAAGCTTGTATTGTTTATTGGAAGACGGGCCAGCGTTCGTAAGGCCGATTAAAAACTCGCTAGGTCGCTTGCTGCGCCTAGATAGCGCAACCAATAGCGCAACCAATAGCGGGTCCAGGTGAGGGTGACGCTGAGGGTATAGCAATAAAAAACGGGGCTTAGGCCCCGTTTTTTTATTGTGCTTAATATTCTGAGTGAGTGCTTCTCAGTCATGCTGTTTATTTGCATGGCGTGCTGTTTTCAGCTGTTCCTGTAGATCTGGATGCGCCTCGATGTATTCGTGCAGCGCCTTGCGTCTAGCGTGGTGTTCTTGCTTCTGTTGTTCGACCTCGGCTTGGGTGATATCGCCATGTTGCAGCTTATAGTCAGTGACTATTTTATGCATGCGTTTCATCTTGCCGTGGTCGTTGTCACGTTTGCCTTGTCTGTGTTCTTTACGCAGTGCCTGGAGTTTTTCTTTTAGTTCTGGGTGGGCCTCGACATAGGTGCGGTTGGCTTTATGCTGGGCGCTGAATTGCGCTTTCATGGCCGTATGTTTGGCGGCTAGTGTACCTTCATCGGCGGTTTCTTTGAGAGACTTGAACTCAGTCCGCATCGCTTGGCGCTCTTTGTTCTGCGCGTCAATTTCAGTCTGGCTGATATCTCCCCGCTCAAGCTTGTAGGCATTGATGACCTCGTGCACGCGTCGCATGTTGTGATGCTTGTTGGATTTCTTGTGATGCTCAGCGCCCTGCTCGCTGTGTTCGTAGCCATGATCCTGGTTCTGACCTTGGCGCGGGTCAGCTGTCTCCATGGGGGCGGCCGATACAGCGGTGGTCATAAGACTCAGGGCCAGTAGGCCACCGATGGCGGGTGTCAATGTAAGGGCCTTAAGGGGGCGGCTGATAATGGAATGCATTCGGTGCTCCTAGTGATCAAATTGATGTGTACAGGGTAACAACGCAGCCAGCAAAGAATGGTTGACCGGCGCAACGCAATTTCAGCGGTCTGCAGCGAATTAAGTGGCTATCAGCTTGTTAGTACTAATCAATTTCAGTCTGTTTATACGGAAGTATATTCTGTTGCGATATTGATCAAGGCGATCGACGGGCGAGGCCCCTCGCGCTGAGCCAGCACCCAGAGGAGTGAGTTATGTCTCGTTTTACCCTGTTCGGACACCAAGCGTGTGGCTTTTGTCGCCGCGCCAAACACCTACTGGAGCAGCGTTCGCTGCCGTTTCTCTATGTCGACATCCACGCAGAGAACATCAGCAAAGCGGACCTCTCTAAAACGGTGGGTTTTGAGGTGACGACCGTGCCGCAGATTTTTCACGGCCAAACCTATGTGGGCGGGTTTGAGGCGCTGGAGCGTTACCTGGTCGAGCAGGCCATGTAGGTGTCAGGCTGTCGATGCCTTATTTGGGTTGTTGGTAGCTCAGCAGCTGTTGATAGACGGTGTTGGGGAAATTGGTTTTACAGGCGTTTTTGAAATCGTAGCAAACGATGCGACCATCGCCTTCGGCGGCAACACAGCTGAGGGTTTCGCTGACCATTACGTACTTCTGGATGAAGCTGTTAGCTGTTAGGTCGGTGATGTAAGTACCTATGTAGAGCGTGTCAGGGTAGGTGACTGGGGCTTTGAAGCGACAGCGGGTCTCGGCGAGAATGGGACCAATCTGTTGCGTGGCCAGTGAGTCCATCAAGCCAACCTTGTTAAACAGCTCAATGCGTGTGCTTTCGAAATGGCGGAAGTAGACCGCATTATTGACGTGATTGAGCGCGTCCATCTCACCCCACGCGACCGTGTGCGTGTGGACAAATGGGTAGTCTTTTAATAGTTAGTGCATAACTGCTCGCGGTTTTATTATGGCGGTGTGCCCAGTTTAGACGGGCTGCTCGGCCAATATAATAGCCGAAGTGATGACTTTTCTAGCGCACGTGGGTGAGCTAAAACGAAAAAGCCCCCGCCACGGTTTTGTGGCGGGGGCTTTTGTGGTCAGCGTGAAGCTTAAGTGCTGCTTTCTTCTTCGGCGTTACGCTCGCTCATGCCCAGTTCTTTGAGTTTACGGGTGAGTGTGTTTCGACCCCAGCCGAGTAGGTTGGCGGCGTCGCGTTTGCGTCCAGCGGTATGCTTGAGAGCGGTTTCTATCAGCGCGCGCTCGAACGCCGGTACGGCCTCGGCGAGTATGTCGTTTTGGCCGCGTGCCAGCGCTTGGTCAGCCCAGTAGCGCAGAGCTTTGTCCCAGTCGCCGGATGGCGATTCGCTGGAGACTGCTTCCACCAGCTCTGGTGGCAGGTCTTCGACGTGAACTTCACGCCCAGATGCCATGACGGTGATCCAGCGAGCGGTATTTTCCAGCTGACGTACGTTGCCTGGCCACTCCAGCGTCGCCATATATTTCTCGGTTTCCGGCAGCAGTACCTTGGTTTCCACACCCAGCTCTATGGCCGCCTTGCGGAAGAAGTACTGGGTTAGCTTGGGGATATCTTCACGCCGTTCGGACAGCTTGGGAATGTGGATACGAATCACGTTGAGACGGTGGAATAAATCTTCGCGGAAACGGTGTTCTTCGACTAGTTTTTCCAGGTTTTGGTGGGTTGCGGCAATGATGCGCACGTCTACTTTTACCGGTGTGTGGCCACCCACTCGGTAGAACTCGCCGTCGGCCAATACACGCAGCAGTCGAGTTTGGGTCTCGGCCGGCATATCACCGATTTCATCCAAGAACAGCGTGCCGCCATTTGCCTGTTCAAAGCGGCCTTGGCGTTGACCACCAGCGCCGGTGAAGGCGCCTTTTTCATGGCCAAACAGTTCCGATTCGATCAGGTCGCGGGGAATCGCGGCCATGTTGAGGGCGATGAATGTGTTATCGCGGCGTGGGCTGTGGCGATGCAGCGCACGCGCCACCAGCTCTTTGCCGGTGCCCGATTCGCCATTAATCAAAACGGTGATGTTCGACTGGGACAGGCGGCCGATGGCGCGGAAGACTTCCTGCATGGCGGGCGCTTCCCCGATGATCTCGGTGTTGAGCTCTGGTTCGGGTGCCACGCTTGGTACTTCCTGCATCTGCTCTTCGGCGTGGGCGAGTGCGCGACGGGTGACCGCAATAGCCTCATCGACGTCAAAGGGCTTGGGCAGGTATTCAAACGCGCCACCCTGGTAGGCCGATACGGCGCTGTCTAGATCAGAGTGGGCCGTCATGATGATCACCGGCATCTGCGGGTGTTTCTCGACCATGATGTTGAGCAGCTTCATGCCGTCGGTGCCGGGCATGCGGACATCGGTAATGACGGCGTCGGGCTTGTTTTTTTCCAGTGCAGCAAGCGCTTTATCGCCGGTCTCAAACGCTGTGACGGTGATACCTGCTTGCTGCAGTGCGCGTTCTAACACCCAGCGAATAGAGCGATCGTCGTCAATAATCCAGACATTATTTGGCGTGGTATGGCTAGGCTGCATGAGGTTGTTCCAGTGGTAAATAAATGGAGAACTGGGTGCGGCCGGGGTGGCTGTCACACTCGATCAATCCATGGTGTTGTTGAATAAGGTTCTGCGAAATGGACAGGCCCAAACCTGTGCCCTCGGCACGGCCGGTGATCATCGGGTAAAAGATGTCCTCGGCGATGTCTTGGGGAATGCCGGGTCCGTCGTCGATGATGTCGATGCGGCAGACTAACTTATGGTGCACTCGGCCGATGGTGAATTGGCGCTGTATGCGGGTGCGTAAAGTAATCGTCCCGCTGCCGGCCTCTGATTCATTGAGGGCCTGCATGGCGTTGCTAATGATGTTGAGCAGCGATTGGATCAGTTGTTCGCGATCGGCTGGAAATTCGGGGATGCTTGGGTCGTAATCTTTGACCAGTTTAATGTGGTCACCCAGTTCGGGGCTAATCAGCTTGGCAACGTGCTGCAATACTTCATGGGCATTGACGCCCGCCATATTGGGCAGCCTGCGGGGGCCCAGCATGCGGTCGACTAGGTTGCGTAAACGATCCACCTCTTCAATGATGATGTCGGTGAACTCTTGCAGGTCAGCGGTGGGCAGTTCACGCGCGAGTAGCTGCGCCGCGCCGCGGATACCGCCCAATGGGTTCTTAATCTCGTGGGCCATGGAGCGCACCAAGCTGCGGGTGGTCTCCTGCGCGGAAATCAAAGACTCTTCCCGGTTGATGCGCAGCAGGCGATCGAGTGGGGTGACCTCAATGATCAGGCTGCCGTCGTCATTGAGCGGCGTTACCGTGTAGTCGACGGTCAGTTGCTCGCCGTTGTGGATGTACCAGCTGGCTTTACGTTTGGTGTACTGGTTCCCGTCTTTGCTAGCCTGCAGTAAGACATTGTGCGCGTCATCTTCCTCGCGGCAGTAATGCTGTATGGGCGTGCCTAATACCTTGGTGCGGCTCACGGCCATCAATACTTCACCGGCAGGGTTGATGTGCACGAAACGTCTCTGCTCATCGACGACGAAGACCGCGACACTAAGATTATCGAGAAACTGTTGGTAGTTGGGTTCTATGCTCATAAGTCAACGCGGCCTTTTGTCTTCCTGCTAGTGCAAGAAGCAAACCAAGACCCCGAATGGGGCGATTTAACAGCGTCTATTGGGCTGCCTCAGGGGTAGGGCTACTCTTTAGTGTTTATTATGCACTATTTTGGTGCTTGTGGTGTGGGGGATGCTCCCGCAATGAGCCATTGCGGTGCTTTTTTAAAAGCCTGGCGTATTGGCTGGCTTAGTTTAAGGCGGAAGGGCGCTGCACATAGAAAAGAACACTGCCAGAGCGGTTGAGCTCTTTACCCTGTTGATCGAGCACGGCCGCCTGCAGGGTGTGTTCACCGCGGTGTAGGTTGTCGAGCATTAATTGGGCGCTGTGGCCTGGGGCGCCGAAGGGTTGGCCGTCGAGATAGAGTTGTACGCTGTGGTTGGCGCTTAGCGGTGGCGTGAGTTGCAGGCTCACGGGTACTTGGTGTTGGCCCATGGGGATTTGGGCTTGCTCGGCGGGAGTCACTATTTGGACTGTATAGGTGGGCGCTGCTTCAGCGGCTGGGCGGCGTGTTGCTGTGGTGGTTTGGATGGGGGGTTGGGTATTCAAACTGGGTAGCTCGACGGCGCTGTTTTTGCTACTTGGGGATGGTCTGTCGGTGTAAACGACCCTGCCGTGCTTGTCTATGCTCTTGAAGATTTCTGCGTGTGCGGCGCTTTGGCCAAACGCGAGCAGCAGTAGGGCAGCCACGAGTGCGCCGTTTAGGCTGCGGCTCGGCGTATTGTTCAGCGTGATGCTCGGCGCGTTGAGGGTTTTATTGGTTGGCACGGCAGTGACTCTACTAGGTATGAATGAGTACGAATGTATCTTAAGCCTAGCGCTGTTAGTGATTATAAAACAGCTGTGCATAAAGGCATTGAGACCTCGGTGCCTTATAGAAACGAAAAAGCCCGCACAAGGCGGGCTTTTCGACGACAAGGTAACGATTAAACGCTGTAGTACATGTCGAACTCTACCGGCGGCGTGGTGTGCTCAACGCGGTAGACATCTTCCATCTTCAGTTCTATGTAGGCTTCGATCATGTCGTCGGTGAACACATTGCCGTGGGTCAGGAACTCGTGATCTGCGGCCAGGCATTCCAGTGCTTCGCGCAGACTGCCAGCAACCTGTGGAATAGCCGCGGCCTCTTCGGCTGGCAAGTCGTAGAGGTCCTTGTCGGCTGCATCACCAGGGTGAATTTTGTTCTTAACGCCGTCAAGACCCGCCATCAGCAGGGCGGCGAACGCCAAGTATGGGTTGGCGATAGGGTCTGGGAAGCGCGCTTCAACACGTACGCCTTTTGGAGAAGAAACATAAGGTATGCGGATAGAGGCGGAACGGTTGCGGGCCGAGTAGGCCAGCATCACGGGGGCTTCGAAGCCAGGGATCAGGCGTTTGTACGAGTTGGTGCCAGGGTTGGTGAAGGCATTGATCGCTTTCGCGTGTTTGATGACACCACCGATGTAATACAAAGCCGTCTCAGACAGGCCAGCGTAGCTGTCGCCAGAAAACTGATTTTCACCGTTCAGCCAGTAAGACATGTGCACGTGCATGCCCGAGCCGTTGTCGCCCACGATAGGTTTAGGCATAAAGGTCGCGGTCTTGCCGTAGGCGTGGGCGACGTTGTGCACACAGTACTTAAGGATTTGAACTTCGTCGGCTTTCTTCACCAGGGTGTTGAACTTAACGCCGATTTCACACTGGCCAGCGGTCGCCACTTCGTGGTGGTGCACTTCGATGTCGAGACCCATCTGCTCCATGGCGTTACACATCGCGCCGCGGATGTCGTGCAGGCTGTCGACGGGTGCAACCGGGAAATAACCGCCTTTAACACGTGGTCGGTGGCCCATGTTGCCGTCGGCGAAGCTTTCGCCGGTTGACCAATCGGCCTCTTCAGAGCTGATTTTGACGAATGAGCCGGACATCTCTAAGCCCCACTTGATGTCGTCAAAGACAAAGAATTCAGGTTCAGGTCCGAAGAAGGCGGTGTCGCCCAGACCTGTAGACTGCAGGTAAGCTTCGGCGCGCTTGGCAACAGATCGCGGGTCGCGCTCATAGCCCTGCATGGTAGAGGGCTCAACGATGTCGCAGCGCAGAATAATGGTGACTTCGTCAGTGAAGGGATCCAGTACCGAGGTGCTGTCATCGGGCATCAAGATCATGTCGGATTCGTTAATGCCCTTCCAGCCAGAAATAGATGAACCATCGAACATCTGGCCCACGTCAAACCAGTCGGCATCGATTTCTTTCGACGGAATGGTGACGTGTTGCTCTTTACCTTTGGTGTCGGTGAAACGCAGGTCAATCCAACGCGCTTCGCTGTCTTTGATCAGGTTGAGAGTTTGCTCTGACATGAATGCCTCCAGTGGTGGTCTAGCCATGGTATGGGTTGAGAGTATAGGTTGAGAAAAGCTTGTCTCCCGCGCCCTTCTTACTAAGCATTCTTCATCTTTTATGGAGAGGGCGCAAGAGAGACTGTAGATCAATAACGGCGGGCTGTAAGCCGCTATTTCTCGGCTCTCGGGCGATGCGGCGCCGAGCGGATTTTAATTGCCTGCGGTGGGTGAGTTACGGGAGAGGTTGTTTTATAATCGCGCGCCTGAAATTCGGTTGCCCTCTATTATTACGTTACCGAAGCGAATGCTGCCTTTAAGAGGCGCGCTAACGAATCTATCCATGCCCGCCATTTGCGGCATCCACGAGAATGGTCAATCGACTATGTATTTTATAATTAAGTTGTTCCCTGAGATCACCATCAAGAGCGCGCCGGTGCGCAAGCGTTTCATCAAACAGTTGCGCGACAATCTGCGCGCCCTGACCAAAACGATCGACGAGCGTATAAACGTCACGCGCGAGTGGGACAAAATCGAGTTGCGCGCCGACGTTACCGCAGAGGAGGCCGCGCAGCTGGTCCCGCAGGTGAACGTAGTACTTGCGCATACCCCGGGTATCGCCAACTTTGCACTGGTGCAGCCCTTCCCACTGGGTGACCTTGAGGACATTTACCAGAAAACGCATTCCATCTGGGGCGAGGCGCTGGCTGGAAAGACCTTCTGCGTGCGTGTTAAACGAGCGGGTAATGCCAACCACGATTTCACCTCGACCGAGGTTGAGCGCTATGTTGGCGGCGGTCTAAATGTCCACACGGACGCCGCCAAAGTGAAGCTAAAAAATCCAGATATTACCGTTAAGCTTGAGATCTCGCAGGATGAGCTTTTTGTGGTCGAGGCGCTTACCCAGGGCCTTGGCGGTTTCCCGATGGGCTCCCAGGACCCAGTTCTGTCGTTGATCTCCGGTGGTTTCGACTCAACCGTTTCGAGCTACATGATGATGAAGCGTGGTCTGCGTACCCACTACTGCTTCTTTAATCTCGGCGGTCGCGCCCATGAGGTGGCCGTTAAAGAGGTGGCCTATTACCTGTGGAATAAATACGGCGCCTCGCACCGCGTGATGTTTGTTACGGTGCCGTTTGAAGATGTGGTCGGTGAAATACTGCAGCGGGTCGACAACTCGCAGATGGGGGTGATCCTCAAACGCATGATGTTGCGCGCGGCCGAGAAGATCGCCGAGGAAATGGATATTCAGGCGCTGGTGACCGGTGAGGCTATTGCCCAGGTGTCGAGCCAGACGCTCACTAATCTTAAGGTGATCGACAGTGTTACTGATGCCTTAGTGCTGCGCCCGCTGGTGGTGATGGATAAGACCGACATCATCAAAACCTCCCGTGAAATCGGTACAGAAGAGTTCTGCGCCAATATCCCCGAGTACTGCGGTGTGATTTCTCGCAAGCCCACCACCCGTGCACGCATGGAGAAAATCGAACGCGAAGAGGCGCGCTTTAACTTTGAGGTGCTCGACAAGGCCGTGACTGATCGCCGTATGGTGCGCATCGATAAGGTGATTGACGATCTTGACGACGAGGTGTTGGTAGACGTTAGTGCCACTGTTGCGAGTCATCAAGTGGTGATTGATGTCCGTCACCCAGACGAAGAAGAGCTCAAGCCATTAAAGCTTGAAGGCGTGTTGGCCGGTGTAGAAGTGTTGAAAATCCCGTTCTTCGCCCTCAGTGGTGAGTTCGCCAAGCTTGATCAGGCTAAAGAGTATTTGCTCTATTGCGAAAAGGGTGTGATGAGTCAGTTGCACGCCGCGCACATGAAGGACGCGGGCACTAACAATATTGGCGTTTTTCGACCTGAATAAGAAGTACCCGTGACAGCTTCTTTTGGCGCGCGGTAACGTTGGTTATTGCTCGCCTTTACAGTGGCCACGGTTCGTGGCGATCACTGCTGGCTGGGAGCGGTGAGTATGCTGCAAAAGGCCGCTATCAGGGTGGAGATAAGGTCGGGTCGCTGCAGTTCGTCGTAATTTGGGTTGTTTTCGCACAGTCGGCAATAGTCTGAGAGGCCATACAGTAGCAGGGTTTTGCCAATGGCTCGGCGGCTGGTGATGATGTGCTCTGGCATGCCGCCCGAGCGGCTCATCAGTATGCTGCGCAGCGCGTCGATGCCCTTGCCTTCGTCTTGGCGCAGGCTGGGATCGAGGGCGTGGTTGTGCATGCTGGCGGCGAAGCGCAGATAGTCGCGGCCACCCTGCTCATTGTCGAGCTGCTCGACGAGCGGTAAGACCACCAGTGAGGCCACATCGCTGATGCTCAGGGCTTCGCCGTGCATACTGGCGAGTAATTGTTCGATCATCTGCTGGCGCCGTGCCTCAATGGCTGGGCGATAGTGATCAAAGATCGCTTGGATCAGCCCGAGCTTACCGCCGAAGTGGTACTGCAGTGCAGAGGCATTGCGCTGGCCAGCCTGACGTACAATTTCATTGAGTGATACGCCGTCTGGGCCCTGTTTCGCAATCAGTTTCACCGCTGTACGGATGATTTTTTCACGGGTGCCAAGCTTATCGCTGCTCAAGATCTCTGCCTTTGTATGTGTCATGGAACGCTATTCTATGGAGCCTTACGCCACAGTCCAAGTGAATCTTGTCCATGCGTGAGAATGTATAAAAGGGCGAGAAGGCAGAAAATATATCAATCATATGCAATTGGTTATTTTATCGACACTCGCTCGCGTGTATAATGCCGCACCTTTTATGGGTGCTGGTCGGGGGTTATCCGTTCAGCACCTTTATATACAGATACGCTAAAGGCTCGGTGTTTGCTATTAAGCACTCATGTCTGCGCCGCTAAGAGACTGATCCTGTGATCGAGAAACTACGTAATATCGCCATTATTGCCCACGTTGACCATGGTAAAACGACCCTGGTTGATAAACTCCTGAGCCAATCAGGTACTCTCGATCGTCGCGATGTGGGTACCGAGCGCCTGATGGACTCCAACGATCAGGAAAAAGAGCGTGGCATAACCATTCTGGCGAAGAACACCGCCATCGAGTGGAATGACTACCGCATCAACATCGTCGACACCCCAGGACACGCCGACTTCGGTGGTGAAGTAGAGCGTGTTTTGTCCATGGTTGACTCGGTACTGCTGCTGGTTGACGCCGTTGACGGTCCTATGCCACAGACGCGTTTCGTAACCTCTAAGGCGTTTGAGCAGGGCCTGCGACCTATCGTTGTCATCAACAAGATCGACCGCCCGGGCGCGCGTCCTGACTGGGTTATGGATCAGGTCTTTGAACTGTTTGATAACCTGGGCGCAACCGACGAACAGCTCGATATCCCGTTTATCTTCGCCTCTGCCATCAACGGCATAGCCGGCCTAGACCCAGAAGATATGGCCGAAGACATGACGCCTCTGTACGAGATGATTGTCGATCAGGTGCCTGCTCCTAAGGTAGATATCGAAGCACCTTTCCAGATGCAGGTTTCTGCTCTGGCCTACGACAGCTACGTCGGTGTTATCGGTGTAGGCCGCATCACTCGCGGTTCTCTGAAGCCAAACCAGCAGGTTATCGTTAAGTCTGCCAATGGCGACGAGCGTAAAGGCAAGGTTCTGAACGTTAAAGGCTACCTAGGTCTAGAGCAGATAGAAACCGAGCTGGCCACGGCTGGTGACATCGTTTGTATCAACGGTATCGAAGGTCTGTCTATCTCAGACACCCTGTGTGATCCGTTGAACATCGAAGCGCTTCCAGCGCTGAGCGTTGACGAGCCAACCGTAAGCATGACCTTCATTGTGAACAACTCGCCGTTCGCTGGTAAAGAAGGCAAGTTCGTAACAACCCGTAACATCAAGGACCGTCTGGATCAGGAGCTGATCCACAACGTTGCCCTCCGCGTTGCTGAAGGCGATACTCCGGATAAGTTCGTTGTTTCTGGTCGTGGTGAATTGCACCTTTCTGTACTGATCGAAACCATGCGTCGTGAAGGGTTCGAGATGAGCATCTCGCGTCCAGAAGTTGTGACCAAAGAAGTCGACGGCGAAATGCAGGAGCCCTACGAGGTTGTTGTGATCGACGTGGAAGAGCAGCACCAGGGCTCCATCATGGAAGAGCTGGGTCTACGTAAAGCTGAAATGACTAATATGGAGCCGGACGGCAAGGGCCGTGTACGCCTTGAGTTCATGATGCCTTCACGCGGTCTGATCGGTTTCCGTGGTCTGTTCCTGACCCTGACCTCTGGTTCAGGCATCATGACCAGCATCTTCGACCACTACGGTCCGCTTAAAGAAGGTGATGTGGGCAGCCGTCAGAACGGTGTACTGGTGAGCATGGTTAAGGGTAAAACTGCAGCCTACGCTCTGTTTAACATCCAGAGCCGTGGTCGTTTGTTCTTGGGCCACGCTGAAGACATCTACGAAGGCCAGATCATCGGTATTCACTCTCGCTCGAACGACCTCACTGTTAACCCTATTAAGGGTAAGCAGCTGACCAACGTTCGTGCGTCCGGTACTGATGAAGCTTTGACCTTGGTGCCTAAGATCACTCATACCCTTGAGCAGGCACTGGAATTCATCGAAGACGATGAGCTGGTAGAAGTAACGCCAGTAAGCATCCGTATTCGTAAGAAGCTGCTGACTGAAAACGAGCGCAAGCGCTCGAAGAAGTAAGTTTGATCAGCTAGCGTTGGTTTTACTGCCGGCGTGTTGTACGACCAGTATGGATGCTGGAAGTACCTATAGACAGGGGCTGCCATAGGCCCGTGATCTTGAAAAGCC